>Ga0153996_1000080_pt1 | contig 58631 bp, 53 predicted proteins | sample TSNC080MetaG_FD_104728 | JGI IMG/M metagenome (GOLD analysis project Ga0153996, IMG submission 104728) | Attine ant fungus gardens microbial communities from North Carolina, USA - TSNC080 MetaG | ecosystem: Host-associated > Fungi > Mycelium > Unclassified | place: USA: North Carolina, Lumber... | reverse complement strand
GATCTAAAGCAAAAAAGATTTTTTTGAAAGCACTTAAAAAAATATAGGAATCTTATGTTTATACTAGAAAAAAATTTAAAATGTGCTATAATGTCAATAGTTAGAAATTGTAAGGAGGAAATGATAATGGCTGAAAGAATATCTTTTGTTGTTGCTGATCCAGTTGGATTACATGCAAGACCAGCTACAATTTTAGTAAATCAAGCTAGTAAATTTACTAGTGATATTAAATTAATCTATGGTGAAAAAGAAGTTAATTTAAAATCAATCATGGGTGTAATGTCTTTAGGAGTACCTACAAAAGCTGAAGTAGAAATTGTTGCTGAAGGTGACGATGAAGCTGATGTAATCGCTTCTATTGCAAAAGTGATTAAAGAACAAAAAGTTGCTGAATAGTAAACTTTTAACTGTTAATTTCAAATTAACAGTTTTTTTGTATTTGAAATAATATATTTGAATAGAAAGAAAAATTGTGCTATATTTATTTCTTGAGTTTGACAGTAAAAAGGCGGTGAACACAATGAGTAAAATATTGATAGTTGAAGATGATGAAATTATTAGGGAAGAATTGACACAGTTCCTTGAAAACGCAGGATATGAAGTTGTTGCACCGATATGTGCTGACGATACAATAAACGCAAACACAATTTATGAAAACAATCCCAACCTTATATTATTAGATGTCAACTTGCCGCATCAGGATGGGTTTACTCTATGTCGACAAATCAGGAATACTTCACAGATTCCCATTATCTTTATTACTGCAAGGGATAGTGCTATGGATGAACTGAAAGGGTTGATGATGGGCGGTGACGATTACATTACGAAACCTTATAATCTCCCGGTGCTTTTGGCAAGGATAGGAGCATTGTTGAAACGGGCAAGTCAGATGGATAGTATACAAAGCCTTTCTTATAAGGGGGTAATTCTTAACACAGTCTTAGCTACAATCGAATACAAGCAAACAGTGAGGGAGCTATCGAAAACAGAATTGAAAATTATTTATTACCTACTGCAAAACACCGGAAAAATTGTTCCACGAATTGAACTGATAGAGTTTCTATGGGACAACCATATCCATATCGACGATAATACGTTGAGCGTCCATATAACAAGATTGCGCAACAAGCTGGGTCAAATAGGTATCAGTGATTTTATTCACACAAAACGAGGGATGGGATATAAAATATGACGTTTCCAACTTTTATCAAAGATAAGTTTCATCTGCTTATTTTAAATATAGCGTGCACCGTTTTTCTGTCATTATTTCTGTATTTTACAGGTACAGGACATGATGAGATTATATTGATATTTGTATGTTGGGCACTTATTTTGTTCCTGTATATGGCGAAAGATTATTGGAAACTTAATAAGCGACTTTCAGAGATGAAGCACATAATGGAAACGCTCGATAAAAAATACCTGTTTCCTGAAATGATGGGGAAACCCTCATCAGCTACCGAGCAGGAATATTTTATATTTATGAAACGAGCCATGAAATCAATGACAGAGCATGTTTCGGCAGCACAACGCAAACAAAGCGAATATCAGCAGTTCATTGAGCAGTGGATACATGAAATAAAGCGTCCGATTACAGCCTCAAAACTACTTTGCGAAAATAATAAAAATGATTACACTAGAAAACTTATCTCACAAGTTGAGGAAATTGAACGTCATGTGGAGCGTGTCCTTTATTACGCTCGTTTGGGCTATGTCGAAAAAGACTACATTATTAAGAAAACAGCACTTGATGAAATTATTGAGGAAGTCTTAGCAAAAAATAAGCAGTTGCTAATCCAGAATAATGTGCGTGTAGATACATCAAATCTCCAATATACAGTATACAGTGATCAAAAATGGATTGTTTTCATGCTAAACCAAATTATTATGAATTGCGTCCAGTACAAAAAGGATGAAGCCTTGATTACCATATCGGCGGTTGAACAGGATAACCGTATCGAATTATCTGTAAAGGACAACGGCATAGGTATAAAGGAAAGCGAGATAGACCGCATATTTCAGCTTGCATTTACCGGGAGCAACGGGAGAAATGCTAATAATTCCACGGGCATTGGCCTTTACTTATGCAAGGAGTTATGCCAAAAACTCGGTATTGATATTCATGTACTTTCTGAACTAAACAAATTTACAGAAATCATTTTGTCCTTTCCGAAAGTAAAACAATCAGTGGTGTAAGGCGGTACTACGGAGTACTGCTTTATTCGTTATCTTACAAAAGTTTAAGATTAATGTAAGCTACTTCTATACAATAAGTTTTTGCCTGATGTTACAATACGGTCAAAGAATAATTGTTGAGGAGGCTTTGAGAGATGAAAAAAAGAAACGTAAAGAAAATAATTATGATTTCTGTTATTTTCGTATTGTTTATTGTTGTGTCAGTAACTATTTTTTTTGGTACGTCGATAACTGTTACGTATAAAGCGGCTCATATGAACTTCACCGAAGAAAACGGAATTATTACGGAAGTCAAGTTCGGTGGGCCGTTCAATTACAATAACGTTAAATTAACATCAGAGATTGAAAACGTTCATGATGAAAATGGAAATATTACACACATTATTGCCACTTATGAGGGTGATGTGAGTAAATCATTTATTTTTTCTAATGAACCCACAATAACTATTGAGGTATCAGATACAGTCGAGTACATATATCAATTTAATTTTGATGAAACAATCGTTATTAAAAATGGTGTACTCGTTGACTAATTTCAAGATAAATAGTAAAGGAGATTATCTATGACACTACTACAAGTTAAACATATAGAAAAATACTATGGAAACGAGCAAAACTTGACAAAAGCTCTAGACGACCTAAGTTTTCAAGTGGAAACAGGTGAATTTGTCAGCATTATGGGTGCGTCCGGCTCCGGTAAGACAACCTTGCTTAACTGCATTTCTACAATAGATACTGTTAGTGCGGGAAGTATTTTCCTTGAAAATGATGATATTACCGAAATGCCAGAAAACAACATTGCCGCTTTCCGGCGTAATAACTTAGGCTTTATTTTTCAAGACTCAAATCTACTGGACACGCTCACAATTGAAGAAAATATTGCCTTGCCGCTTACAATAAGAGAACTTCCGCCAAAAGAGGTGGATAACCGGACTATGGAAATTGCGGCACGTTTGGGAATAGAGGATACACTTTCCAAATTCCCTTACGAGGTATCCGGCGGTCAAAAACAGCGTTGTGCGGTTGCACGGGCAGTTGTTACAAATCCAAAATTAATCGTCGCGGATGAACCTACGGGTGCTTTGGATTCCAAATCGGCTAGGGTGTTGATGGAATTGCTGAATGAACTGAATAAATCCCTCAAAGCGACAATACTTCTTGTGAGCCATGATCCGCTTTCCGCCAGCTATGCACAGAGGATATTGTTTTTGAAAGACGGAAAAATCTTTAATGAAATAGTGAAAGGCGAAAAGACAAATGCGACTTTCTACCATGAGATTTTAGATGTTCTGTCTCTTATGGGGGGGTGATTTCCCATGTTGAAAAAGTTATCACTCCGAAACGCAAAACGGCAGGCTAAAGAATATCTTATATTCATTGCAACAATGATTGGAGCTGTTGCTTTGATATACAGCTTTAATTCGCTTGTGTTTTCAGAGACCATAAGCAGTTTGATGGGGCAAGCTTCTGACACAAATTATATCGCAATGATGGTTATTGCAAACTCATTGATAATAGCGTTCATTTTAGGTTGGTTTGTCGGCTACATGATGAACTTTATACTTAGAAAGTGCAGTCAGGAATTAAGCACATACATGCTTCTCGGTATTGAAAAAAAGCAAATCAGCAAGATGTTCTTAACAGAGAATATCGTTATAGGTACAGCGGCACTAATGATTGGTTTGATAATCGGTTTCCTGCTTGCCGAAATACTAAACGCAATGCTCACTGGCATGTCTGGCGGTGCTTATTCCTTGTCGTCCGGTTTTTCCCTACAAGCGATAGGACTTACATTGCTGTACTTTATTATTATTTACCTATTTGCACTAATAGGAAGCAGACACAAGCTGAACAAAATGCAACTGATAGACTTGTTGCACTATGAAAACCGTAACGAGACGTACTATATTAAAAAATCGTGGATAGGTATTATTATCTTTTGTCTCTCAATCGTGTGTGGGGCGGTCGGCCTGTATGTATTACTGAAAAGGCCGTTTAGCAATCCAATGGATGGATATACCGCAGATATTTATATAGGTTTCATTTTGAGCTTGCTGTGCCTGTTTGGTATCTTTTCGGGGTTGCTGTCATTCCTGCATCATACACTCGGAAAAAGTAAGTGGTGGAAATACCGTAAAACAAATTTATTGCTTTATCGGCTTATTACTTCAAAAATAAACAATATGGGAAAATTCCTTGGTGGCATTGCAACTTTGTTTACATTGGCGATTACAGTTTTTGCATTGGCAATCGCTTTTGGCATAACGGCAAATAAATCCGTGGAACTTGAAGCATTTGACCTCACCATCTTGCATATGGACGAAGAATATGACTTTTTTGAATATTCCCGTTATATTGAAGAAAATTCCGACGTTGAAGCAAGTCATGTATACAAACTTTATACAGATTATGACAGCACGTTCATGGATATACGCAATCAGACAGCCACAATATATTTTGATGAAACAGATAGATATTGGCCGCCTGAAACTTATATTTATAAAGAAAACAGGTACGACACATATATGAAGTTCAGTGACTATTGCACTCTCCGCAACCTTCTTGGGTATGAACAAGTTAATATGAGTGAAAATGAGTTCATTATACACAGTATGCCCTATTTGGCAGAGAGCTTTGAGGAATACACAAAAAACTTCAATGGGCTTTCAAGCCATAACCTATCTTGTGCTGGAGTATATAACGAGGTGTTTTCTCAATACAGGGGCTACGGGAACGGACAGGAATACATTTTAATCGTGCCTGACTATATCGCTGAACAGATGGACGTTCTTTATAGCCTGTTCGTCGCAAATGGAGAAACGTCTTTTTCGAGCGGGTTTCTTGCTTCGCTGGAAAGTAAGTTTGATAGATTAACATTCTTGGATAGTTCATCTATGTCTGGTGCGGTATTTTCCGATAATAGCGGCTTTATTTCAAAGCTGTTATATGATGATAAGGATTATATCAGCGGAAAATCTGCTGGCACATCCACTGGGCAGGAAATGAGCATTATACTACCGCTTTTCTATTTGGCATTAGTGCTATGTATGATTGGAACCGTGATTTTAGCGGTACAGTTGCTAAGTGAGAACAAAAAGTATGTCAGGCACTACAACATGCTTAATATCATGGGCTTGGATAAAACAGCTATGGAAAAAACGGCAATGAAGCAGATGTTATTATACTTTTCCCTCCCCGCAATTCCCGCACTTGTGTTAAGCGGAGGATTGATTTCAGTTGTTACATACACAGTAATTACAGGCGGCTTTCATGTTCCGGTTTTTAAGTCCATAGCGTCCGTTGTAATTTCAGTGGTCGTAGTTACAATTTTACTGTTTTTAGCCGTCTACTGCATTTATGGATTTGTTTCATATATATCGTTTAAACGGGATATTCTGAAAAGTATAAATTAGAAACGGTCATGTAAATTGCTGAGAACGGCGGTTTGAAAAAGCCTTTTCAGTTTGTGGGGCAAGCTCGACCCATTAGGTACACTCATACATTACCAACATGAAAATATCATTTCGACATATGCCCGATTGGATTTAATCCAGTCGGGCTTTTTCACGTTTGAATAGGGTTTTCGCTTGAGTGAATTTTTCAAAATATTTAACGCCTTCTTGAAGTTGGTATCTTACGCATTTCATATACTAACACCATTTATAGAAAAGGAATAAATTGAACAAGCCATATTATTGAAGAGAATCCAATGTTTACCGTTTAACACTTCATAAATTTTTGGTTGGAGATTTATGAATTTTTGTGTTAAATTAGTGTTAAGTAATTATGTTTATAAAATGAGGTGTAAATAATGGATGCAAACATGAAACAGTTGTTGGATATTTTAAAAAATAATAGTTTATAACAGCATCACAAATAGCCAGCATCATACATTTAAGTGAAAAAACAGTACGTTCAAGATTAAAACTGTTATCCGAGGAACTTAAGCAAAACGGTGCTGAATTAATTGCAAGACAAGGAAGCGGATTTGAACTAAAAATTATTGATGAAGTAGTATTTCAACAGTGGAATCAAAAAATATTAAGCAATGATAATATGTTTCAGAAAACCTAAGTCCAAAACATATGATACGGTTACATGGGTTTTGGGGAGTTGGTGCCATTATAGGTCCTGTAATATATAGTTTTTTTACTATTTCTAACCTTTCTTGGAGGATTTGTTATGCAACGATTGGTATTCTACAAATAATCATTTCTATATTTCTTTTTATTAATAGAAATAACTGGGGAAATATTGAAAGTAATTCTTCAAATATTTCAACAGTCAATTTGATAGAACCAAAACGTCATGAAAAAATTATTAGAATACTATTTATATTTATCTTTTGTGGATTAGATGTTTCGATGAACTTATGGTTAGCAACCTATATCATTGATGGATTAAGTATTAGTAAAGAAATTGCTGGAATTATTGTTTCGATTTATTTTGGAAGTATAATGATGGGAAGATTCTTGATTGGAATGATTGCGGAGAAATTTAAATTAAAATCAATTATCCTATGTGGTCTAGGAGCGACATTACTGGGATTTACTGTCATCTACTTTAACCAAAACATTGTAATGATAGGGTTTGGAGTATCCCTTTCAGGATTTGGTATCGCGTCTGTTTATCCTTTCACTTTATATGAAAACAATCAATTTTTTAATAAGAAAGCAGCAAAAGAATTAACATCTTATCAAATTGCTGCGAATCTAATAGGTGGACTAATTATTCCGTTAACTATTGGGGTATTGATTACACACACAGAAGTCAACAATTTTTTAATTGTTCAATTAATATTGTTGGTGTTATCAATTATATTAAGAAAATTGATAAATTCGCAAAGATAGATAAATATAATCAAAAAACTTAACTTCAAATTTGAAATAGTATGTTTGAATAGAAAGAAAAATTGTGCTATATTTATCTTATTGAATGGAGGTATATGGATGATTAGAATTGGAATTATAGGTTATGGAAATTTGGGAAGAGGCGTTGAATGTGCTTTACAACAAAATCCAGATATGAAATTAGTTGGTGTATTTACTAGAAGAAATCCTAATAGTGTTTCTATTTTGAGTAATGATGTGAAAGTATATCAGATTGATGAAGCAATAGATCATAAAGATGATATTGATGTGATGATTCTATGTGGAGGAAGTGCTACTGATTTACCAGTACAATCGGTTGAATTTGCAAAGAATTTTAATATTGTAGACAGTTATGATACTCACGCAAAAATTCCAGAACATTTTGCTGGAGTAAACAAAAGTGCAAAGCTTAATCATAAGCTAGCCCTAATTTCTGCTGGATGGGATCCAGGAATGTTTTCTTTAAATAGAGTTTATGCAAATGCCATGTTACCTAATGGGAATGATTATACCTTTTGGGGAAAAGGTGTATCACAAGGCCATAGTGATGCCATTAGAAGAGTAAAAGGGGTAAAAGATGCAAGGCAATATACCATTCCTATTGATAAAGCATTAGAGGCTGTAAGAAGTGGAGAAAATCCTGCATTATCGACTCGTGAAAAACATCTAAGAGAATGTTTTGTGGTAGTAGAAGAAGGAGCAGACAAAGTAAAAATTGAGGAAGAAATTAAATCAATGCCAAATTATTTTAGTGATTATGATACAATTGTTCACTTTATTAGTGAAGAAGAATTAATGAGAGATCATAGTGGTATTCCTCATGGTGGCTTTGTGATTAGAAGTGGAAAAACAGGCTGGCAAAATGAACATAATGCTATTATTGAATATAGTTTAAAACTTGATTCAAATCCAGAGTTTACTTCCTCGATTCTTGTTGCTTATGCAAGAGCAGTCTACCGCATGGCGAAAAGAAATCATGAAGGATGTATTACTGTTTTTGATGTAGCTCCAGCAGATTTATGTATACAAGATAATGAAATATTAAGAAAAGAATTCTTATAGAAGATATGATGATAGAAAGAGATTGTAATTAAAATAAGCAACCAGCAAAATTTTGTACACATCTCTTTTTTAATTTCTTTAGCTATGTACTATTTTTACTTTGTAAATAATATTCGACATAATTCTTACATTCTTTTATTTATGATAGATAGTAATTAAAAGTGTGATAGACAATACAAAGAAAGCGGTGTAATGATTATGGCTGAAGAGAAAAAAAAGGTAAAAGACGAAGTGATAGAAGTATGGAAAAGAATTGATGAATTAGCTGCAGAAGTATTGGGTTATCATGTAGGCAAGACGTTAATGGAACAAAATAAAGTAGAACAATCATCACAAGCTCCTGAAGATTCATAAAAAATTGGATAGTTAAAAGAGATACGCTCTATCCTTAATCAAGTTATTATACATAGCTAAAAAATAAATAATCAAAGAAGTGCTAGGAGAAAAAAACTATCATTTATTTTGATTAATTAGTGTGCTATACTATTGATAATAATGAAGGAGGAGCAAAAATGAAGTATTATAAAAAATTAGTCGGTGAAAGAATCTATTTATCACCTCAATGTATAGAGGATGCTCCTAAGTATCTAGAATGGGTCAATAGTTTTAGCACAACGGATGGTTTAGGGACAAGTAGTAGAGTCATGAGTTTGCCTTTAGAAGAGGAATTTTTAAGAAGAACACAAAAAGAAGAATGTCAATTAGCGATTGTGAAATTGGATAATGATGAGCTAATTGGAAATGCTTCACTTTTTAATATTGATCATATTAGAAGAATTGCAACCACAGGTTTATTTATTGGACCTGTAGAAGAAAGAAATAAAGGCTATGGAACAGAGGTATTACGCTTACTCGTAGATTATGGTTTTAATTATTTAAATCTACATAATATTATGTTAAATGTATGGTCCTTTAACGAAGCAGCAATTGCCTGTTATAAAAAAGTAGGATTTAAAGAAATTGGACGAAGAAGAGAAAGCTGTAGACTTAATGGTAGGTATTACGATGATGTTCATATGGATATTTTAAGTAGCGAATGGAATGAAAGCTATATTAAAAATAAGTATATTAAGTAGGTAACGATTATGAGACATTACAAAAAGTTAGTAGGAGAAAAAATTTATTTATCACCTTCTAGTATTGAAGATGCTAAGAAGTTCGCTATCTGGATTAATGATTTTAGGGTGAGTGATACATTAGGATGTAGTGAATTAATCACGACAGTAGAAAAAGAAGAAGACTTTATAAAAAATCAAAAAAGGAAGTATTGCTTTTCAGTAGTACGAGTGGATAACGATGAGGTTATTGGTCAATGCTGGTTGAATAATCCAGATGAAGTAAAAAGAACGACAACCTTAGGTATTTTTATTGGAGAAGAACTACAAAGAGGTTGTGGCTTTGGTCAAGAAGCAGTAGGATTACTTGTCGAATTTGGTTTTCGTTATCTTAATCTGCATAATATAATGTTATTTGTTTTTGAAATGAATAAAATTGGAATCTCTTGTTATCAAAAAGTTGGGTTTAAGGAGTTTGCAAGAAGAAGAGAAAGCTACTATGTCAATGGAAACTATTATGATACCGTTTTGATGGATATCGTAAGTAAAGAGTTTAAAGCAGGATATATCAAGAATAGATATATATAGTAGAGAGAGATAAGATTTAAATTAGATTTTAGTTAGGGGTCATTGATTTGACCCTTTAAATCTTTGTGGCGATATATTTTTATTTGAATCATAAAACTGCGTATATAGTAAAAAGAGGATAAGTGATTTTACTTATCCTAAGAAAGTTATAGCTTTACATTCTTTTTTTGAGATCAAAATAGAAGACTATTGATTCTATAGAAGCTACTTGTTTTTTATATCTTTTCTAATTTATGTTTTTTTAGTTCTATGATTTCATCACATCTATTGATAATTTGTTCATCATGTGAGGCAATGATAACACATTTGCCCATCATTTTTAATTTTATGAATAAATTGAATATTTTGTCTCTATTTGCTTTATCTAAATTTCCTGTAGGTTCATCGGCTAATACTAATTCACTAGGTTTTAATAATACTCTAGCCATTGCCACTCTTTGTTGTTCACCACCGGATAATTCAGATATTTTTCTATGTTCAAAATTTTCTAGATCAACTAGTTTTAATATTTGTATAATTTGCTCTTTTTTTTCTGTATTTTTTTGTTTTAAATATTCTAATGCAATTGATAGATTTTGAAATACGGTTTCTTCTTCAATAAGAGCATAATTTTGGAAAAGATAAGATATCTTGTTTCTTAATAATAGCATAGATTTATAGCTATTGGGTTTAACATTATTTTTATTAAAAATAGTCAATTTACCTTTGCTTGGTGTCTCTAGTAATCCTATTATATTTAGTAATGTACTTTTTCCACTCCCAGAAGGTCCAGTAATAGCGTAAATTTTTCCTTTTGAGAATGTATAAGAAAAATTATGAATTACTTTGTTCTCATTAAATGATTTTTCTATATTTATTAATGTAATCATAGTTAGCTCCTTATGATGATTTTAGTAATTTACTTATTTGCATAGATTCTAAATATTGCACAATAACAAAACTAAGAGCAATATCTACAAGAAATAATAGACGAATTGTTGAAGAGAGATAGTAAAATTGATTGTATAGTTTAATAAATAATAATACGGATATGTAAATAAGTGCCTGAAATATTAGTAAATTATAGTAGCGTTTAAAGACAGAAAATCCGTGCAATTTTTGCACCATAATTTTTCTTTTATACATACGAATATAAATAAATATTGTTTGATATAAAAGGATTATGAAAGCAAAAATGATGAAACCTAATTGTAATATGGATTCCAGAAATTGTTGTCGCACTGCTATTAAATAATCTTTTAATTCAATCGTTGGATCTAAAAAGTTATAGACTGGCAAAATATCATTACTGATAAGAAAATCATCTATTTGCAGTTGAATATCTTGATCTAAATTAATCTTTATATAAAATTTCAAATTATCATATTGCCCATCAATAACGAAAATAGCATCTTCTATATATCCTTTATTCTCTAAAGAGACATAGGAATTGAATGCAAAGAATGATTGATTGTTTTGAATATAAATTATTTGATAGTTTTGAAATGAATGAATGATATATTGTATCTGCATATCGTCTTTGTATCTTTCAGGTATTAAAATAGTAGGGTTATTTATAAAATCATGTTGATTAAATGTAATGGGAGTGCCAACACTATTTTTAATTTCAAAGTTAGATACAAAATTTTCGTTTATTCTGACTGCATTTGGCAACATGGCTAAAATGTCTGAACTATTATAGGTATCGTTATAATCGATTTGGTAATTAACTGCATCAATATAGATAGAATCACTATTTATCAACGCATCATTGGTTTTAAAATAAATGTCTCCCATTAATTGACGATCATTCGGTAGATTATCTTTAAAAGTGTCTAATCGAACATAATGTTTTATTATATTTAAGTATTCCATTTTATACTTTTCTTCATGATATAATTTTAATGTCTTACTAACTGAAACTAGTATAGTGTTGGCTATAATAATTAATAAAACAAACTTACTAATACCATTTATTAATAGTAGAAAATAATCATTTATATTTCTGTTATTTTTAAGTAGAGCGGAAACTTTAAATCGAGAGATTATAAAAGAACAAAGGATCAGATACAACAAAATTAACATAAATTGAATAAATAATGTAATGCTACTTATAAATAAAAATTCTAAACTGAATAAATGAATGCCATTATACCAATATAATGTAATTATTAAAAGCAATAGAATATTGACGCACATTGAAATAAGAAGTGTTAGAAACATTTCTTTAAATATAATTCTAATTGAAGATAAACCAAACATTTTTTTTATACTAATTTGTTTACTATACAAAGATAAATATAGTAATAACAACATAAAGATAATTATATTTATAAGTACTAAATAATTTATTCTTCCAGAATACAATAGCAGATAAAAATATGATTGTTCTTGATGTGATTCTAAATTGACCCATCGTATTTGAAGCTCAAATTTTTCTTTTAGAGTATTTGCAAGAGTTGTTAAATCATTTTCTGAAATAATATATAAACCAATAACATCAACATCTTGTAAAGAATCAAAACTATGAAAATAGTAATGATAAGCTGTTGCTTTAACATTGATTAAATCTATTTGTGCATCTATTCTATGGTCATTATAAAATTTTGAGAGAATGCTTTCATAATCTTTAGTTGCTGGTAATTGTGCATTACTAGATAAAAAACTAATATAGTAATCAAATTGGGTTTTGTTTATCTTTAAAGCATATAAAATTGCATTTTCATCATGACAAATTGATTGAACATTCTGATAAAGAAGATTCTTATCTTCCTGAGTATAATCCATTGGGATGACTAATTCTATTTTAGAAGAATATTCTATAAATTCTAGATGATAGTAATATTCTTGAATATTATATTTTGATGTGTCTAAGTAAAAAAAAGCAGAAATCAGTGTTGAAAAAGCAAAAAGAATGGCAATTGTTTTTTTCATTATAGTTAACACCTCCTATAATCATGTGAGTGGGAAGCATTAGTTCCTTGTTTTGATAGAAATGGTTTTGTAGCTTTTATACTAATAGTAATAGTAAAAAAAGTCGAATTAAATCTAAAAACGGAAACGATTGTATAATTTTATTCTAAATAATTAATTTGATTATTTAATAATATATAGATTTATAACTGAAGATAAAATTAGTTACGATGAGCTATTATCGTTATTAAATAAAAAAACCTAATACATAGGTTAAAAAACGATAATAGATAACTTGATGCTTTATTCTTCAATATCAGCACACTATATTTATAGGAAAATCATATGAAAATATGATTCCCCTATAAATTACTATTCTAATTCAAGATTCCATGTCAAACCTTTATCAAAACTATTAAATATTAATTCTACATCCTCATATCCATCTTCATTGGATTTACTGACATATATTGAACATTTTAATTTAAGAATATCATCTTCGAAATATGGAACATCCTCAATAGTTATTATATCAATTTTAGGGTTTTCATAATTAATTTCAGCATTAGTAAATGTTATGCCACCATCTATTGATACGTAAACTCCCATTGAAATATTACTTATAAAATTATTAGGTTTTGATACAGCAAAAGCCAAGGACTCATCCATAAATAGAAATTTTGCTTCAGCACTTACAGTAATTAATTGATTTGATATGCTAGTATAAGTTTTTCCATTATCTGTACTTTTTTCAACACCTACTAGAACATTTTGACCTAAAACATAGTCATATCTTACAAACTTTAAGATAGTATCTCCGAATTGCTTTGAATATAGAGTATTTTCATCAATCGTTGGATTATCATCGTTCTTTGACTGATTTAAAAAGAACAATATACCTATAACAAGTAACATTGTTATAGAAATTATAATTATCATATTTTTATTTTTCATAAAGTTTTTCTCCTTGAAGTAATTGTAACATTTATTAGATACTATAAGTAATATAAAGCAGAAAATTAATAACATGGCTAAAAACGATGCGTTGTATACGACTAACTACAAAAACGAATATCGTATCTTTATAGTAGTTAACTTGAAAATCAAAATTAATTTGAATATTTATTAATTTATGGTACAATAAAGAAAATAAAAGGAGTGATTACAATGTTTAACTACAAAACAACCACCACCAATATGATAAATGCAAATCAATTGAAAAATCACTTGGTTGTTTTAGTGTCGCAATAGTAATCAATTTCGTAAGAAATGATGTAGTAATGCAACGATCTATCACAAAAAAGTGATCGATCGTTTTTTTAAAAGAATAGATCAATCAAAAAAGAAGCATACTAAGATAAGAAGAAAAACTAAGAATAGGATACGATGTTTGAGAAGTGTTTATTAGCGAGTTTGTGAACGGTGAAAGACAAACAAATAGCCTCATATCATTACTACCTATGAGTTGCACTCGAAAGAGAATGCCCGCTAAAACGGTTATAAAATTAAGTGAAAATAAGGATGGTACCGTGCAAATGCACTCCTAAGTATCATCCTTTTTTATATTTATAGGAGGTGGCAAAATGAAACGAACCTGGTGGCTAGTTAGTTAATAAGCATTAAAAATAAAACTGTAAATAAAAAATATAAACAAAGAAAGAGGAAATAGAATGATAAATAGTAAAGACAATCAAACATTAAGTATATTAAATCATAGTTGTGCTCATCTATTAGCACAAGCTGTGAAACGATTATATCCAAAGGCATTATTTTGGGTAGGACCAGTGATTTCAGAGGGATTTTATTATGATATTGATTTAGGTGAAGAATCAATCAAAGAAGAAGATTTAGTAACAATTGAAAGAGAAATGAAAAAGATAAGTAAAGATGGTAAACGAATATATCGAGAAGAAATATCAAAAGAAGAGGCATTAAAAAGATTTCAAGATGATCCTTATAAAATGGAGTTACTTAATGCGATTGATGATACAACAGTGATTAGCTGTTATACACAAGGAGAATTTACTGATTTATGTAGAGGACCACATGTTGAAAGTGTCAAACAACTTAAACATTTCAAATTACTAAAAGTCAGTGGTGCTTTCTTTAAAGGTGATGTTAATAATAAGATGCTACAAAGAATTTATGGTATTTGTTTTGAAACAAAAGAAGAGCTAGAAGAATATTTAAAGCTCTTAGAAGAAGCAAAACAAAGAGACCATAGAAAAATAGGAAAAGAGTTAGATTTATTCTGTTTCTCAGATTTAGTTGGTGCTGGCTTACCAATGTTCACTCCAAGGGGGACAATTATAAAAGAAGAACTACAAAAGGAAGTAGAAAGAATTTGTAAAGAAAATGGATTTCAAAAAGTCTTTAATCCCCATTTGGCTTCGATTAAACTATATGAAATCAGTGGACACGCTGCTAAGTTTTCTGATGAATTATTCCATGTATCTTCTAATAAAGGACATGATATGGTATTAAAGCCAGTATTATGTCCACATCATACACAACTATATGCTTCAAAAACACGCTCTTATAGAGATTTACCAATTCGTTATATGGAATCAGAAAAACAATATCGTGCAGAATTACCTGGAGCGGTTAGTGGATTATCTAGAGTATATGCAATTACAGTTGAAGATGGACATTGTTTTTGTCGAGTGGATCAAGTAAAAGAAGAGATGATTAGAATTGTAAATATCATCAAAGATTTCTATAGTCGTTTTAATCTATGGGATAGTAAATGGGTTTCGTTATCATTAAGAGATCCTTTGACACCTGAAAAATATATTGGAAGTGATCAGGATTGGGAATTATGTGAAAAAATGTTGGAAGAAGTATCCAATCAATTAGGATTAGAAGCGATTCGTTGTGAGGGAGAAGCTGCTTTATATGGACCAAAACTAGACTTTATGTTTAAAGATGCTATGGGTAGAGAAATACAAATACCAACAGTTCAATTAGATTTTGCAACTCCTAAACGTTTTGAGCTAGTCTATATTAATAAAGACGGTGGTAAAACAAATCCAGTCATGGTGCATAGAGCGATTTTAGGCTCTTATGAACGTTTTATGATGTTATTAATTGAACATTTTGCAGGAGCTTTACCTTTATGGTTATCACCAGTACAGGTAAATATTGTACCTGTTAATGATTTATATCATATCGATTATTGTTATCAAATAAAAGAACGACTTGCAAAAGAGGATATCCGTGTAGAAGTTGATGATCATAAACAAAAATTAAATTATAAGATAAGACAAAGCAATCTTTATAAAAACCCATATACTTTGATTATTGGGGATAAAGAAAAAGAAAACAATACTATTAGCTATCGATTGTTAGGGAGCAAAGATACTGTAACGCTAAGTATTGAGCAATTTTTATTGAAAGTGAAAAATGAAATTAATAATAGAGTAATCGAGTTATCTTAGACAAGCAAGTAAATCATTCGATCATTTATTAAAATTTCTCGTCTAAATTCGGTAGTTATTTTTTTCCATTTTTGCTATACTTATAATAGAGGTGAACAACAATGGAATATAAAGCAAAATACGAACAATGGCTAAACAATTCTAATTTAGAAGCAGGATTAAAAGCTGAGTTATTAAAGATGAATGAAAAAGAAATCGAGGATGCATTTTATACCAATGTAGAATTTGGAACAGCAGGAATGCGAGGGATTCTAGGACCTGGAACAAATCGGTTAAACATTTATACAATACGTAAAGCAAATGTTGGCTTTGCAAACTATTTATTAGGATTAGAGAATGCAAAGGAAAAAGGTGTCGCTATAGGGTATGATAATCGTCATATGTCAAAAGAATTTGCTTATGAAAGTGCACGAGTATTAGCTACGTATGGAATAAAATCGTATGTTTTTGAATCATTAAGACCAACGCCAGAATTATCGTATGCTGTGCGACATTTAGGTTGTGTAGGTGGCATTGTTATAACAGCTAGTCACAATCCAAAAGAATATAATGGATATAAAATTTATGATGATACTGGATGTCAATTAGTACCAAGATTTGCTGATAAAGTTGTAAAGTATGTTAATCAAATTGAAGATGAATTAACAATTGATGTTCTATCACAGCAAGAAGCGAAATCGTTTATCACAGTGATTGGAAAAGAAATTGATGAACCATATTATCAAGAGGTAATCAACATTCAATTAAGTAAAGATTTGAGTAAAGATAATTTTAGTATTGTCTTTTCACCACAACATGGAACGGCAAATATACCTGTCAAGGAAGTATTAAGTCGTTTAGGATATACATTTTATGCTGTTGAATCTCAATGTGATCCAGATCCAAATTTCAGTCATACGAAAACACCAAATCCAGAAGAAAAAGCTGCGTATGAAGAAGCAATTAAACTAGCGAAAGAAAAAGAAGCAGATATTGTTATCATTACAGATCCTGATGCAGATCGTGTTGGTATCGCAGTAAGACATGATGGCGATTATGTATTGATGAGTGGAAATCAATCTGCAGCAGTTTTATTAGACTATATTTTAATGATGCAAAGAAAACAGGGAACATTGCCTTTAAATGCAGTCATGTTTAATACCATCGTAACTAGTGATATTGGAGATTTAATTGCAAAAAGATATGGAGTAGATGTAGAAAAAACATTAACTGGATTTAAGTTTATTGGAGAAAAAATTCGTATCTATGAAAGAACCAAAGAGAAACAATTTATTTTTGGTTATGAAGAAAGCTATGGTTGTGTTATTAAAGAATTTGTTCGTGATAAAGATGCAATACAAGCAGTTTTAATGTATGCGGAAGCAGCTAATTATTATAAGAAACAAGGAAAAGACTTTTATCAAGCATTACTTGATTTATATGCAATTCATGGTACATTTAAAGAATCACAACAAGCTTTATCCCTAAAAGGAGTAGAAGGAGCTAAACGGATTCAAGAGATTTTAAGTAATTTAAGAAGTAACCCACCAAAAAAGATTGGTGGTTATAAAGTTAAGTCAATTGAAGATTTTGAAGCAAGTAAACGTTTAGAAATTGAAGAAAATCAAATATATCATATAGATTTACCTCAATCAAATGTCTTAAAATATTATTTAGAAGATGGATCTTGGATTGCTGTAAGACCAAGTGGAACAGAACCAAAATGTAAATTCTATTATTGTGTTAAGGGTAATGATGCCAATGATGCTGAAAATAAAACAAAAGTATTTCAAGAAGCAATGATGAAAGAAATAGGAGAAGCTTAGAAAAAACAAATAATAAAAAAGGTGTACCCCATGTTTTTGACATGGGGGAATCTAATTTAAATAGAGTAGTGAATGGTAGTCCAAATAAACTAACTTGTATAGGAAAAATAGAGGAAAGAAATAATATAATATGAACAAATATATTGCAGTATTAAAAGATAAAAGAAGAGGAAGTTTAGATGGTGCATTGTTAAATGCTCATGTTGAGCATTTAAAAGAAGTAAAGAAAAATGGTCGTTTATATTTATGTGGGCCTTTTGAAGATAATGATGGAGCTATGCAGATTTTATTAGCGAATACATATGAGGAAGCAAAAGCGATCTTACTTTCGGATCCTTTTATAAAAAATAAATATTATCAAAATTATGATTTATTCACATTGATTGAAGCCAATGATGATAATAATTATCTTTTAGAGGATACCCAAACGAAAGGAAATATAAAAGAATAAGAAGAACTACAATCAATTGTTTTATATAAGTAGTAGGGAGGGATATATGGAACTAGTATTCATTGGAATATTGATGGTTATTACAGTAGGCTTAGTTATTGTGACACTAACTAGTATTCATAAAATAAATAGTTTAAGTAATAAACTCAATCAGACAGAAGAAATAAAACAACAAGTTAATCAACAAGGAAATGTTTCATTAAAAACACAAGGGTTAGTAGAAACCATTCAAAAACAAATCAATGATTTAAATCGTTATGAGATTGAGAATTCAATTAAAGTGAAAGACACTTTTAGAAAAGTTGATGATTTAAGTAAAATTATGGTCAATCAAAAAAGCCGAGGAAATTATGGAGAATATCAATTATCTAGTATTATGGCTATTTATTGTGGAGAGAGCCAAAGTATTTACTCTATGCAATATCGCTTACAAAACAATATGATTGTAGATTGTGCATTAAAAACCCCTGGTGATGATAAAATCATTGGAATAGATGCCAAATTTCCATTGGAAAATTATCAACGAATTATTGATCAAAATAGCTCTGATGAGTTATTAGATACATATCAAGCAAGGTTTTCTCAAAATATCAAGAAACACATTCAAGATATAGCGAATAAATATATTACAATGGAAACACAACCATACGCTATTATGTTTGTACCATCTGAAGCAATTTATCAATATATTGCTTCAGAGCACCCAGATTTAATTGAATATGGACATAAGAGAAAAGTTTTATTAGTTTCACCAACAACTTTGTTGGGTGTGGTATTCACAATTATTAATCTTACGAAGGATTTACATAGATCAAAACATACAAAAGAGATAGAACGAAATATTGTAAGATTAAAAGACGATATTGATCGATTAGTAGAAAGACATAATCGTTCTTTGAGACAATTAGATACTTTAAAAAATAGTTTAGAAGAGACAAATAAATCAATTACAAAAATAGACAATCTAGTAAACAAGGTAGTTGATGGTTATGTAGAAGAGGAAGAAGAGCTACTAGTTTAAAAAAATGAATATCGAACGAAGGAGCAAGAAAATGGATGTAAGATTAGCAAAGAAATCAGACATACTAGCAATTAGTAGGTTATACGAGCGGTTTTTTAAAAACAGCTTTTGTCAAGGATAAATGTCTAATTTTATAAAATATTTTTAATACAAAAGTAAACGCCACCCGTGTAAAAAATCTAGGCGGCGTTTTAATCGTAAATTATTTACTGACTATGCGATTTTTCTGCGTTTTCGCGTTACCACGATTATGCCAATGCCGAATAAACTTGCGCTACCTAGCCACGGCCACAGCATCATATTTGTATTGTCGCCGGTTTTTGGGGCTTCCCCTTTATTATCGCCATCGGTAGCTTTATCTGCCACAATACCATACAGGCCGAAAGAGGAAGTTTTGAAACTTACGGTATTTCCGCTTACCACAGCGTCTAGATACTCAACCGTTCCGTCCGCTTTCTGGTGGGCAATAACAATATTCTTTTTGCTACTCAAATCGACACCATCCAGCGTTACTGTCACGGTTTCGCCTACGGGCAGTTCATACGCTTTACCGGTCAACGTGTCAATCAGCTTAATGTCAAACACGGCAATTAAATTTTTATCTTCAATCTTAGCGACAAAATTCTCATTCTCATATTGCTGCTCGGATTGCTCGACAGGTGTGACTTCCAGTCGCACATTCCAAGGAAGGTTGCCGGTAACACTTGCGGTGCCGTCCTTGCGGTTGACGTCTCCCGCTTTTTCCTGCACTTCTGTCAATTTATCCCTGATATCTTGCGGTATCTGCATTTTTTCTTCGTCGGATAACGCTTCATATGTTTTAGTAGTCTCGATCACTTTGTCGATATCGTCCGTGCTGATAATCGCGTCTGGTTCGGGCAGAGTTTTGATAGCTTCCGTTACCTCGTCCATCGTCGGAGTAGTCTTGATCGTCATGGTGCCTTTTACAAAAGTAATTGTGTAATTGGGATTGTCGAACGCCGTATCTTCTATAATATCGTATGTTCCGATCGCGCTGCCGGTGTATTTGAGTGACCCTGTCAGGGTATCACCATTGATTAACGCTGGATTGACAATGTACGTTAAAGCTGGGTCAGCCGCACCAAAGCATTTTTCTTTATTGTCGGCGGAGACGGTAATAGCTTTTTGAGTTACCGCGATTGTTACATCCAAACTAGACAGGGTCGTATAAGACGCCTTGTGGGTTTGATTCCCAGCATTACCCACGGTCCCAGTATCTTCCCATTTCCAGCCTGATGGTAAAATAACACTTGAAAGTGCATCGCCGTAGGTAGCGGTGAGATCGGCCGGTGGCGTGTAGGTAGCTATAGAAACGGTGGTAGTAGCGGGATTGTCACTAATCGTATCCGGCATCCCTGTTTCGCCCAGAGGGTAATAGGAAACGGTAAAACTTGCCATCCCGTCCGCAAGATTTTTGAGGTAAGTGCTTTTAAAGATTATGGAATTTGTACTGGCGGTGTAATCCGTTCCAGCTGTGAGCGTAACACTGCCGTTTTTGATTTCTTTTACCGTATTGCCGTTCATAGCAATCGTAACCGTTAAATCATTGCTTGACGCCTTTGAAAAGTTGCCGCTTACGGTCGCTTCGCTGTCGGTATACACAGCTACGTCTTCATAATAAATCGCCGTGCTGCCCGCCGTATCACTCACGCGGACATAGAGGATGAACTTATCGTTCTGCGTTACGCTGAACGAGCTACTGTTTATCCAGTCGGTATTGTTTGTGGATTTGTAACTTCGGCGTCTGTTTTGTAATAATCAACCTTTGCCACGCCAGAGCCGGTGTCCGCCCCCTGAATGGTTACATCGAGATCAGCCTTAAAGAACAACCCGAAAGAGATGGTGTTCAGGAAAGACTTAAAACCGTTGGTTTTGTATTTTACCTTGGCGGTGGGAACGATTTTATCGATATTATAGCTTTCGGTTTTCGCCACTGAAATCTCACCGGTAGTCGTGTTCTTGACATAGAAAGTTACGCTACCGTTGTTCGTCTCGGCGGTATAGGCGGGCAGACTGTCAGACCATGTGCCTGCCGCTGTGTTAGTCAGGCTGACTTTATAACCGGATTTAGCCGTGATGACAAAATCGGTGTTGGTCCAACCCGAATTTAAGGCGGTAGCGGTGTAATGGATATTCAAGATGACAAATGATATTGACTTAGGTGTTGCACCATATGATACAGGAACAGGCTGGTAAATCGCCCAGGGGTGAGGTTTTTGAAAATATTTTTCTTGAATTTTTTAGTATATAAGATATACTTAAACTATAGCATAAGACAGGAGGGTATTATGGTTACGCCCAATATACAAAACAATAAATATACACCCACTCCGTTGCCAGAAATAGTTGCACCGCGAAAGGAGCTTCTCACCCGCCTTGAACAGGCGGCATCGACCAAACTTGTTTTTATTTCCGCACCTGCTGGTTCGGGGAAAACGGTTTCGGCACTTTTATGGATGGGGGAATCAGGGCGCAAGACCGCATGGATCGGACTGGACGCTTTCGATAACTCCATTTCGATTTTTTACAGGATGTTCTGCGCCGGCATACTCTCCGCACAGCCGGATAATGACCGCATGACCGCTATTCTGCAAGACCCGGCTTTTTCTTCTTCTCCTGTGGAGCATACCGTCAGTCTGCTGTCTGAGTTTTTAATAGACGGCAACGAGTATGTCCTTGCGTTGGATGATTTTCATACCATTACGAACAATGAGATTTTGAAATCGCTACCTTTTATACTGCGCCGTATGCCCCATTCCTTCGTCACGCTGGTTTTGAGCCGGAATGAGCCGGGGGAACCTCTTATGGAGCTTGTGCCTGACGGACAGGCGGCGGTTTTAGGTCCGGATGATTTAGCCTTTAACACGGATGAGATCAAAGATTATTTTATCTCACACGGACGCGACATGACAGCGGAGGAGGCGGAAACCGCATTTGCTTTCACCGGCGGCTGGGCTATCGGCGTCAATGCCCTTGCCCAAAGCGTCGCACCTGTGCCACAAGGTTCAGGCGGGCGCGTACTGGATAATTATATTAAAAAACATATATGGGACGGGTGGGATGAACCTCTGCGGACATTCATGATAGCATCCGCTGCGATAGATGAAATGCCCGTCCGTTTATGTGAAAAAATTACGGGAAGACCCGATGCGGAAACGCTGCTTGAACATTTGCGGGCACTGAACGCTTTTGTCACCCGTATTGATGACGGCGTGTACCGGTATCATCATCTGTTTCTGGATTTTTTGCGTGCCCAGCCGGAATATATAAATGCGGATTTAAAAAAAGCATGGCGCATTGCCGCCGAATATTACGCGGATGAAAACCACTTTATTGCGCGCCGTTACGCCTTTGACAGCGGCAATATTAAAACTGTACTGAACGCCCAGTATAAATTTATGAAAAACAGCGGGCATTCCATAGACGAGTACTTAAATATTACGCGGAATTTTTTCTTTACACCCAATATGGAAGCACTCTGCGAAAAATGTCCTGTGCTGTATATTTCCTGTGCATATACGGCTTGGCTGATTGGTAACACTGGGGCATTTGAAAGGAACGCAGATAAGGTAAAGCAAAATTTACCTTTGATAATACTAAAATACTCCCGTTTCGCACACGGAGCATTTTCCATTATGGCACTTGACTACCGCACCCCGTTTGCTAAACAGATTGCACAGGCGGTACTGTTACCTCCGATGATTTTTAAGGATGATGAAATAAGGTCGGCAACTTCGAGTATGCAAATGCCTTTTTTACATAGGAGCTGCCGGGATTTTTATGAATTGACCGATAAAAAACTGTATGGCAAGCTGAAAAAGACATACGGGAAGTTGTTAAAAAATCATTACGAATTGATAATGCATGATGTCAGTGCGGGTCTTTATCTCGAACAAAATCGGACAAACGACGCGTTAACCGAAGCACAAGCCGCTGTAGGCAAGCTGGCGGATTGGACGGTGAAGGAAATACATTTCGCTGCATATATGCATCTTACTGCGGTATACCTCGCAATCGGTAAAGATACCGAGTTTGCGGCAATGCTTGAAGAAGCCGAAAGGTTTGTGAATGAGGACGCCGGGTTCCTACGTCCGAACTTTCTCGCATTTGTGGCCAGGGTAAAATTGTGGAACGGCGACAGGTCAGCCGCACGGGAATGGCTGGATAATTATTTTGTCACCGAAAACGTATCGCTGGAACCTTACCGTCTATATCAGTATTTTACCACCGTTCGTGCTTATGCAGTGCTGGGGGAACTTGAAAAAGCGAAAGACCTTGCCGTGCGGCTCAGACAGATGGGCAATGATTTCCGCCGCCCACAGGACGCCGCCGAAGCCGGTGTTTTACTTGCCTCTATTTTGTGGGCGGAGGGCAATAAAGGTGAAGCACAGGAAATAATGGAAACCGTGCTGTCGGAAATGCAGCCTCATTCATTTATACGCCTAATTGCCGATGAAGGTGCGACGGTTTTACAGTTGCTTAAAAAAATATCCAGTAAGACCGAACGTGCGGATTATCTGGGCCCGCTGGACCCTGTTTATGTGAATAACGTGTATATCGCTGCCTACGCCGTCAGCAGGCAGCGTAAAGGTATCATATCGGAATTTGAAAAAAAGCCGATCAAGCTCTCCCGGCAGCAGAAAATGATAATTGGACTTTTGGCTCAAGGATATAAAAGGGAAAGCATTATAGAGAAAACCGGTCTTTCCCTTAATACAGTCAAATCCCATATAAGACTTGCTTATGAAAAGCTGGGTGCTGGCAACGCGGCCGACGCGGTGATGAAAGCGAGGGAGCTTGGAATTATTGAGTAGGGGAACGGTGAACACACGATAAATCTACCATTCCTAATCTCTTGACCGCGATTTTTTCTGTAGTAAACTTGCCTCCGCCTTTTTCACTTCCGAATTTAACGCTTGTCTGTTATCGCCCCCTTTGGCTGTACCGTTTCACTTTTACTGCGGGTGAAAGCGACTGCCTACTGTAATTTAGAAGAATTAGACATTCTTCCTTTACAGTATATATAGGAATATAATGCCAAACAACAACCTCAATATTACAAGAAGGCAGAAGAGAATGGTAAATATCTAAAAAGCGTTATAGAAAGTAAAAGTGCTGACTTGTTTGTTGCTGATAATTGCGATGCAATCATTGGGTTTATTCATATATCAGAAGACAAAACCCCACCATTTGGAGCATTTGTCCCTCACAAATACGCTGTAATCATTGATCTGATTGTAGAAGAAGCGTATCGTGGACAAGGGATAGGGAAAATGCTATTAGATGCAGCAAAGCAATGGTCAAAGGACAGGGGGTTAGATTATATAGAGTTGATGGTTTTACAGGAAAATGAACAAGGAATAACATTTTATCATAGTCAGAATTTCAAAATTACATCGCATACAATGCGCTTAAAAATAGAGGAATAACCATATCTTTAATTGAATATTGGCATAGGAAAAAAGTTTTATTCGTTTCGCCCACAATTTTGTTGGCTGTGGTATTCATAAGTATTAATCTTACGAAGGATTTTACAAAAATAGAGAGTTTAATAAACAAGCTAATAGAATGGTACTTGTTTAATAAAAATAAATGTGTTAGACGTTTCAGTATTGACAACATACATTGTGTATGTTAAAATTGATATCAACATACACAATGTATGTAACGAGGTAAAAGATGGCACGAAATAAATATCCAGAAGAAACTGTTCAAAAGATTTTAGATGCATCGATGAAGCTTTTTCTAGAAAAGGGTTATGAACATACAACAGTACTTGATATTGTCGATAATTTAGGTGGTCTGACCAGAGGAGCATTTTATCATCATTTTAAATCAAAAGAAGAGGTGTTAGATGCTTTAGGTGATAAGTTATTTTTTGATAATAATCCCTTTGAAAAAGTCAAGAACGAAAAGGGATTAAGCGGTTTGCAAAAAATTCAACATGTGATTAGACTGCAACATGATAATCCTGCTTGGGAGAGTATCAATATCGCATCAATGTCATTAATGAAGAATCCTCGTTTTTTAGTTGAACAAATAGAAAATAATAAAAAAATATCATCGATGGTTCAAGAGCTTATTGAAGAGGGAATGAAAGATGGTTCAATAAAAAACAATAATGCCAAGTTGTTATCTGAATTTACCATTCTTTTGACTAATTTTTGGCTTATCCCCTCGATTTATCCATCGACTAAACAGGAATTTCTTGAGAAGATAGTTTTTTTAAAAGAAATTCTTGACTATTTGGGATGTCCAGTTATTGATGAAGAGATTATGAGAAATTTCTCAAATATGATTCATAAACTGGATTTAGAATAAGGTTACCGATAATGGTAATTTTATTTTATCATTATACATACATTCAACATGTATAATAAATAATTTGTTTTAACAGAAAGGAAGTTTTGAACAATGAATCAAACAGAAACGATGATATCTGTATCATCTCTTGAAAAATCATTTAAAGGCTTTAAAGTATTGAAAGGAATCGACTTTAACATAAACAAAGGGAGTATATTCGCTTTGCTAGGTAGCAATGGAGCAGGCAAAACAACAACAGTAAAGATACTTTCTACATTGCTTAAACCAGATGGAGGGAAGGTTGAAATCTGTGGTTATGACGTTGTAAGCCAAAGAGTGAAAGTCTGTGAGCATATCAGCTTGACAGGTCAATATGCAGCAGTCGATGAGGTTTTAACTGGAAGGGAAAATCTATGTATGATAGCAGCTTTGCGTCATTTGCCTGATAGAAATAAAAAAGCTGATGAATTGTTGGAATCTTTCCAATTAGTTGATGCTGCAGACCGTCGGGTATCTGCATATTCAGGTGGCATGCGACGAAGGCTAGATTTAGCAATGGGGTTACTAGGAAATCCCGCAGTTATATTCTTAGATGAACCGACGACTGGACTTGATCCACAAAGTCGTTTAGCTATGTGGAAGATAATTAAATCGCTGGCAACAGAAGGAACGACTGTATTTCTGACGACTCAATATTTAGAGGAAGCAGAACAGCTTGCCGATCACATCGCCATTTTACATGATGGAAGAATCGTGGCGGAAGGAACTCCTGATGCATTGAAAAAAAGAATACCTCAAGGAACGATTGAACTAATGTTTTATAACGAAAATGAATTAAAAAAAGCATTCGACTTGCTTAAAGTTTATCAGATTAGCAAAAATATGGAAATGCTTACAATCACCATAATGACCGATGGAAGCGTAAAGCAACTGACCAATGTACTAAATCAGATAAATAATGTTGATATTTCAGTTTCTGGTTTTACACAAAAGCTTCCAACCTTGGAAGAAGTATTTCTTAAATTAGTTAGTGAAACAAAGGAGGAATTCTAAATAATGAAAGAAAGAAATAGAATGAAACGAGTGATGGTTGATGTTGTTACTATGTTTAAACGTTGTTTGATCCTATCTATGCGTAGCCTTGATGCATTGTTTGCAAGTATAGCTCAACCTATTTTAATGATGTTATTATTCGTATATGTGTTTGGCGGTGCTGTGGATGTTGGTGGTATAAGTTATGTAAACTATATTGTGCCTGGCGTTATTTTGCAATGTATTGGACAATGTGCTACCATTACTGCAATCAGTGTAAATAATGATATGAAAAGAGGAATTATTGATAGATTTCGCACAATGCCCATAACAAGATCTTCGTTGCTGATTGGACATGCACTATCAGCGGTTGTACGTAACATAATTACTACAGCTTTATTGATAGGATTGGCATTTCTGATTGGATTTAGACCTACAGCTAGCATTACACAGTGGTTGGCTATTATTGCGATTCTGCTTTTGTTCATGTTGGCTATTACATGGCTTTCAATTATGTTTGGACTTATTGCAAGTAGTGCTGAGAGTGCTAGTTCTTTCGCTGTTGTGATTATTGTTTTACCTTATATAAGTTCAGGTTTCGTAACGACAGAATCAATGCCTAAGTATCTACGTATTTTTGCGGAGAACCAACCTATGACACCAATTATTGAATCTATACGTTCACTTTTATTGAATTCAACGATGGATCAAAACTTTTTACCCGCTATCTTGTGGTGTGCTTCGATGCTTATTGTGGCTTATGGCGGAGCAGTCATGATTTATAAGAAAAAAGCAAACTGAAAGAATAATATAGCACATTAAAGTGATACCCCATGTTTTAAACATGGGGTATCGTAATTTTTAGTTATTCACAACCTTATAATATATTTTCGCAGTAAACTTATAAACGATAGCGTAGAATACTGAGAAAATTAAGAAACAAGCAATACTTACTTTAATAAATAATGGAATATTATCAAAGTATAATAAATTCATTAAACGATTAATAACAGGGAAAGCAAAACTAATATGAATTCCTGCAGTAATTAAAGGTAAGAAAAAGATAAATAAGATTTGTGAACTAATTGACTTTTTGATGTCTTTGGTACTTAAACCAACGTTTTTCATGATTTCGAAACGTTTTTTATCCTCATATCCTTCACTTACTTGTTTATAGTACATAATTAAGATTGTTGCAATAATAAATACTAAACTTAAGAATATACCAATAAAGAATAAACCAGCGTATAATGATATGAATTCATTTAAGATAACAGCTTTTTGTTCTATATAGATATAATTAGTAGAATTAGCTAATAATTCTTTAAATGTAGCACCATATTCAATTTTAAAATCATCACTACCATCTAAATTAAATGAATAAAAGTAAGTAGGATATGTTGCTTTATCTCCATAAATAGTTTTTTGTTGTTGATTTATTGTTTCAAATACTTGATTATCTTTAACGACAATAAGTATAGTATTTGTAAGATTCGTATTGGCTCCTTCTGAGCCTTTAAAGGCTTTTAATTTCTCTTTAATGTTATAGGTTGTTTCGTCCAATAATAATGTTTCATATTGATATTCTCCATGAACTGAATACAGCAAAATTTCATTATTATTTAATGTATAATTTGAATCATTTGCGCGGTTATAATCATCAAGAGGGACAAATACTAAGCTATAAATAGTATCAATATCATCCATATAATTTTCAATTGTATCTATATAAAAATGATTTTTGTCGCTGTTGATAACTAGTTGTAGTCTTTGATAATAGATTTCATCTTTCGTAGTTGCCTTCAATTGTGTATTGACTGTTTGAATCGAATTTTGAATAAATAATAGGTCTTCTTGACTATCACATGTCATTGCAAAATCAGTAGGGTAACGATTATCGACTAAATCATTTGTTCCCATCCATAATGAGGAAGTAGTAGAAATCATAACTAGGACCATTGTTGATAAGATACAGATGTTTGCTATTCCAGCTGCATTTTGTTTCATGCGATAAATCATGCTTGAAACACTAATAAAATGCTTAGTTTTATAATAATAATTATGATTTTTTCTCATTATTTTTAAGATAACAATACTGGTAGATGCAAAGATTAAATATGTTCCTACAATTACTAACATAACAGCAACAAAGAATAAATTGATAGCCGTTATTGGATGTTTGGTCGTAATCGAAATATAATAAGCAGCGATTAAACAAACAATACCTAAGATGGCCAATAACCAATTACTCTTTGGTTCTTTTTCTCCAGTTGATTCACTTTTTAATAATTCAATTGGTTTTGTTTTAAATAATTGAATCAGTGAATAAATTAATATTAATAGAAAGGTAATACTAAATAAAAGAACAGTGGTTTTAATTGCACTAATGGAAATCTGAAAGCCTAATGGAATATCTTTGGTAAAAAAATTTAATAGACTTAAGAAGGCTAATTTATCAAGAAAGATACCTAAGAAAATTCCAAGAAATAAACTAATCATAAAAATAAACATAGACTCTAGAAATATCACTTTAGCTAAATGATTTTTACCCATACCTAACACATTAAATAAACCAAACTCTTTTTTTCTACGTTTCATTAAGAAACTATTTGTGTAGAAGAGAAATAGAATGCTAAAGAAACCAGTCACGTATTGTCCAATTCCCAGAATTGTAGCAAGAACATCTCCGCCTACAATTTGTTTTAAGCCTTGATTGTTAGCTAAGGAAGCTAACATATAAAATACTAGAATATCAAAGATGCAAGTTAGAATATAAGGGTAATAAATTTTTCTATTTTTCTTGATATTCATAAGTGCAAGTTTTGGATAAAATAAATTATTCATTGCTAGCACCACCTGTAGTAAGTAGGGTTAACGTATCTGAGATTTTTTGATACATTTGAGGAATCGTTTGTTCACCCCTATATAATTGGTGGAATACTTCTCCATCTTTAATAAATAATACTCTAGAAGCATGACTTGCGGCTTTGATTGAGTGAGTAACCATTAAAATGGTTTGTCCTGAGTCATTAATATCCTGGAATAAACTTAATATTTTATCAGTTGCCTTAGAATCTAAAGCACCAGTTGGTTCATCTGCAAGCACTATTTTTGGATCAGTGATTAAAGCTCTAGCGACAGCAACTCTTTGCTTTTGACCACCACTAATTTCATAAGGAAATTTATGTAAGATATCCTCAATTTTTAATTGAGTAACAATTGGTTTAAGTCTTCTTTCCATTTCTGGGTATTTCTTTTGGGATAATACTAATGGCAGAAAAATATTATCTTTTATATTGAAGTTATCTAATAAATTAAAGTCTTGGAAAACAAAACCTAAATTATCTCTTCTAAATGTTGATAAATCTTTTTCTTTAATAGTTGTGATATCTTTCTGATTAAGTAATACTTCACCGCTTGTCGGTTTATCTAAAGAAGCTAGAATATTTAATAATGTCGTTTTACCACTTCCTGATTCTCCCATGATAGCTACATATTCACCTTCTTGAACACCAAAAGATACATTAGATAATGCTTGTACTTGGTTACCACCAAATCTTGTTGTATAAATTTTTTTAAGATTGTTAACTTGTAATAGTGTCATATAATTACCTCCTTTACAACCATTATTTTATCTTGATTTAACATGCGATACTATCGATTTCTCTTACAAATAGGCATTATTTCTTACGTTAGTGTAAGAAATAATGTAATATCTAAACTAATAGTATCACAGTTAGGTGATACTAGGCTAATTATATTTGGAAAGCACGTTGTTTCTTTATTTCTTGATTGTTGCTTGAGTGCTATCATAAGCATATGCTATACTTATGATAAGAAATTACATATAGAGAGGGGAATCAGTATGCTACTAGCAGAGGTGTCATTATTAACGAATGATGTTATTCTTCTTGCAAATTTTTATAAAGAATTATTAGATATTGATAACGGAAGTAATGATTCAATTCATCAATTTTTAATATCCGAAGGGACTACATTATCAATTTATAATGATGGATTGCCTAAGAATAATAATAATCAAAATATCTGCTTAGCTTTCACTGTCGATGATGTTGATGAGGAATATCAACGTTTAAAAAACATGGGAGTTACCATAATAGAAAAACCACAAACACAGCTTTGGGTAGTAAGAAATATGCATTTTTGTGATCCAGATGGAAATCATCTTTATTTTAGAACTCTTCTATAAATAACACTAAATTTAAAGCAGTATATATGTCCATATCAACATATATACTGCTTTGTTAAATTCTATTTATTATAACTCTTTCCTCTTAAATAGCATTACACTTCCTGTTAATAATATGATGATTAACATTATAGTAATACAAATAGAAGGTAGTATATCTTTTAATAGTAATTGTTGATTAATCATACTCATACTATTAAGAAGTAATGTTAATGGATGATAATAAACAGCATCTGGAATCATCATTATAAGCAAGTTTGGTAGTAAGATAAGTAATAAAAACAAAATTGCATTGGTCTCTTTTTTACAAATTGTAGAAACAAACAATAACAATGCTAGTAAGAAACAATAAAACAGATACATAGATATAATTGCTATTGCTATTTGATTTGTCATCCACAGATCAAAATAAATATAAGTATATAGAATCGTAATGATGGTACAAACGATAAAGGAAGCAGTAAATAAAGCAATTGATGCTACATATTTAGCAAGTACTATCGAAGTTCTAGATACTCCTTTTGTTATTAAATTAATCAATGTACCATTTTGATATTCTCGATTCATCATACCAATAAATAAAGCAATGATCACAATTAATCCGATTTGAGAAATGTTTTTAAAGAATTGTTGCCAACTATCTATCCAAGTAGAATCTTGTAGAATTAGTTGCATATTGTCTGGTAAAAAGGCATTTAATAAGTCTGGAGTGTATTTTGCTGTTATCGGACTTAGAAAGCCAAAAAAACTAAATAATGCAATCATAATTAATAATTTATAATTTTTGATATATTCGATCAATTCTTTTTTTAAGAAAGTAGTGAAGTAGTTCATGCGGTTACCTCCAAGAAGATATCTTCGATTGTCTTTTGTTGAAGTAAGAATTGACTAGGTACTAGTTTATGATTGACTAATGTATTCATAATATAAAGCGAATCTTTGTCAACATCATTCAATTGATAGATAATTTCTTTGGTTGTTTGACTAGAAGTAAACTGATTTTTTAATAAATCATAACAGGTTGTCACATCTTTTGCGTAATAAAAGGAAATCGATAGTTTGCTTTGGCTAGTTTGTTTCTCTAATTCTTGAATGTTTCCTTCTAGGACAATATGACCTTGATCTAAAATTCCAATATAATCACAGATGTTTTGAACATCACTTAGAATATGAGTGGAAAAGATAACGGTTGTTTGATCTTTGATTGAATTTAAAATTGACAAAATATCTCTTCTTCCATTTGGATCTAAAGCAGACGTCGGCTCATCACAAATCAATAAATCTGGCTTTCCTATTAATGCTTGGGCGATACCAAGACGTTGTTTCATACCTCTAGAATAACTACCAATCGTTTGCTTTATATTCGTTAAGCCTACTTTTTCTAGAAGCTCATCAATGTATTGATAGATTGTTTTGTTATTTTGATACAGTAGTTTTCCACATAATACTAAGTATTCTTTGGCAGTCATATAATTATAAAATGCGGGCACATCTGGTAAATAACCAATATGTTTATTTACATCGGTGTTGCCAAAGGTAACGAGTGTATCACAAACAGTAATCTCTCCTTGATCAGCACAAATTAGCCCTAAGATTAATTTCATTGTGGTTGTTTTACCTGCACCATTTTTGCCAACAAAGCCATAAATCGAACCTTTAGGAATACTCATATTTAAGTTGTTGAGAACAGGTTGTTGGAAGGATTTTGATAATCCTTTAATTTCAAGTATGGTATTCATTAGCGATCCACTCTCCCAACCAATAGATAACAAATAGGACCGAAGATTTGTAGAAATAAAATAATAATAATCCATATAGGAATCGTTAGATGCTTTACTTTTTTTGTTTTGCTTATATTTAAAATACTAATAATGACTAATGTTAGATGTAGTAAGATAATTGGTAATATAATTGGTAGAAACTCTATTATTTTATCCATTTTTGAACTCCTTTAATTTTTTGATAAGTTGTTGATAGGAATCAAATTCCTTTAGTACATCGAACATTGGGTTTTCAAGAACTGCGTCACAAAAATTTGTTTTTACTTGTTCTTGCGTAACTGGTGTGATAGATCCAAGATATGAATTTTCTTCAATCCAATCATTGACATGATGAAAATAGTCACTTTTGTTTAATGATAAAGGAAATTTTGTTTTGCTGATTCGTTGATAATAACTGTATAGTCTAGTAATCGCTTCTTGATGATTGTTATGTAGGATGCTAGAATTAGCAGCAATTAAATGCGTAGTAAAAATAGGATTGCATAATATTTCTTGCATCTGGAAGGTATCAATGACTGCTTTTACTTGTTGATAAATTATGTCATGTAGTTCTTTATCATGACTATTGATAGCTTGATAATTGACTAAACTTTCTAATAACACAGAGATATTTTGGAAAATATTGACTTGGCTAATCTGCTTGGCTTTTTCTGTTTTTCCCAAGGAAAGATAAATGCTTGCTAATAAATTATTTGATGCGGCGTCATTCACAATTTTTGGTTCTTCACCTACTATTTCAAAACATTCTTTGTATTTTTTTTGATAAAGCAAGATTGTCGTACATAACATTTCAGCTAAACTTAAAAAAGAAGAATTATTTGTTATTTCTAAGACATGTTTTGCTAGGGAATAGGCTTTGTTAATCATTTGTGTTTGTTTTATGGTATCTTTTTCTATCGTTGCATAATTCAAAAACCATTGACTTATCGAAAGAATGAATTGAGGATAGGCATAATATTTTGTGATATTTTCTTCTATATCTTTGAATAAATCAGGATCATTTCCTTTAACAAAACGATGACCGTATTCTTCATATAGTATTTTAATATCATTCGTTGAAATCCCTGGAGTATAACCAAATAATTCATCAATCGTTATATTAAAGAAATTGGCTAGTTGAGGGATTAGTAATGTATCTGGAAAGCTTTGACCGGTTTCCCATTTTGATACGGAAGCTTTAGAAACAGCAAAGTATTCTGCTACTTCTTCTTGTGTTAATCTAAGTTCTCTACGTTTTATTAATAGTGTTTGTCCAATCTTAGGAATCATCATAATAAATAAAACCTCCTTACGACTACTATTTTATATTGCTTTACTATGTTATACAATGGATTTATAATTAACTTTAATTAAAAAAATCAACTAGTAGTTGACTTTTTAAAATTCATCGAAAGCAGTTCTATCTAAATCAAGAATCACTTTTGTGCCTTTATTGGGGATTGATTGAATACTAATTTGATGGTTTAGATTTGAGATAATTTTTTTAGATAAGTATAAGCCTAATCCTGTTGCTACTTTATCGGTTCTGCCATTAAATCCAGTATATCCTTTTTCAAAAATTCTTTCTAAATCTTCTTGTACAATTCCAATACCAGTATCTTCAATTACTAGTTTATGGGAATCTAGGTAAATATGAATGGTGCCGTTCTTTGTGTATTTCAAAGCATTTGTAAGGATTTGTTCAATCACAAATAGCAACCATTTTTCGTCAGTTACCACAAGATAGTCAAATGGGTCCATTTGTAAACTTATTTTTTGATGAATGAACATTGGGGCAAACTTGTGAATTGCTTGTTTTATAATTAGATATATATCATATGTTTTAAATAGATAATCAGTAGACTCACTACCTAATCGGACATAGGTTAAAACCATTGACACATACTGTTCTATTTTTATTAATTCTAATTGTATTCTACTATTTTCATCACTTGGATTTTCTTGAATCATTAAATCAATAGCTGCAATTGGTGTTTTTATTTGGTGTAACCATAAGGTATAGTAATCTAGTAAATCTTGATTATTACTGCTTGAGGTAACTTCTATTTTTATCTTTTCTTGATTGATTAAGGTAATTAATTCTTGATATAATTGTTCAATTGCTTTATTTGTTGTTGGTAATCGATCAATGCTATAACAAATCTCTGATTGTAAAGCTTGTAATAATGAATGTTTTTTTTGATATAAAATAAAGTCAATAATGAAAGTGATAAGTAAAAGTAAGAAACAAAGTGCAAAACTATATAAAATGGCTTCAATTTCTAAGTTATATAGAGAAAAAACAAAACAAAAGATAGTGCCACATAGAATCAGTAGTAGGGCATATTTATAGTGATCTTTTATGTAATCTAACATCTCATTCATTGATTATGTAGCCTTGCCCTTTCTTTGTTTTGATAATATCGTTTAATCCTATCATTTCTAATCGTTTTCGTAGTCTTGCGATATTAACCGATAATGTATTTTCATCAATAAATACATCAGTTTTCCATAATGCAGTCATTAAAGCATTACGACCAACAATTTTACCTTTATTATCTAATAATACTTTTAGTATTTTTGCTTCGTTTTTAGACAATTCAATCGTTTGACCATCATAACGAACACTATCATCATTATGATTTAAAATCATTCCTAGATGGGTTGTTAATTCGCTTTCTGCATTAAAATCATAACTTCTTCTTAGCATTGCTTGTATTTTCGCTACTAAAACAGATAAGTTAAAAGGCTTGAAAATAAAATCATCTCCACCCATGCTCATTGCCATGACAATATTCATGTTATCTAATGCAGAAGAAATAAAGATAATTGGTACTTTTGATATTTTTCTTATTTCAGAACACCAATAATAGCCATCGTAGTGTGGTAATGAAATATCTAGTAAGACTAGCTGAGGATTATATGCAGCAAAATCATTGATGACATTTTTAAAATCTGTGACTACTTTTGTATCAAAATCCCAATTAGATAAATGTGTATTCATCGATGTGGCAATCGCTTGATCATCCTCTATAATTAATATTTTATACATAGTATCACCACCTAGTATTATTATTACATCAACAAAATATTTTAGCAATAAAAAACAAAGAATCTTTATGACCTTTGTTTATATTATATTATCTAATTTCAAATATAATTGTTAAAGCAAACTCAAGATGTTCAAACTTGACGATCACATCTCCAAAATGAAGTAATGCTAAATCTCTAATAATTGGCATTCCTAATCCAGTATTTTGTTGATTTCTAGACATATCTTCTGTATAAAATCGTTCAAAAATGGCATCAACATCAATCTGTTGCTCTTTTGTTTTATTTCTACATTCAAAGACAATTTTTTTATTTTCCTTATGTAAGTGAATACTTACCTCGTCTTTTCCATGATTTAATGTATTTGATAATACATTTTGGAATAAGCTTTTTAGTGAAGGTAAATGACCATACATGCTAATATTTTTTTGAATTGCTAAAGAAACTTGAAATTGTTGATCATTAAATTGTTGATAGAAAAGTAGGATTTGTTCTTTTAAGGTATTTGACAAATTAATTCTTTCAAATTGGAAGCTGTCTTTTTGTTCTTGCAGTTTTGTATATTCAAATAAGATATTGATACGTTCTGTTAATTTATTTAAGGAGTTACTTGTTTTTATCATATAATCCTCTTTTGTTTTGGAATCCACGTTTTCTCTTTTAGCCATTTGAAGATATCCTTTAGCGACAGTTAACGGTGTTCTTAAATCATGCGTAACATTATTAATCAATGTACGTAAATTTCCTTCTAAAATAATACTTTTTCTTTCCACTTCTTTCTTTTTTTCAATGGTTTGATTGATTAAAGAAAGAGTTTTCTTTGTCGTTTGATCATGTAAGCGTGTAAAAAGAATAGCATTTGTTTCATGTTCTAGAATGAATTCTAGTTGTTGATTGATATAGTTTTGATTCTTTCTAAGTAAAAAGATATAAATAATGGCAATAACGAATAGAATAGCGAACAATACGACAACGTACCACATCTATATCCCAACCTCTCTACAATAAAACAATTTTATTAAATATCATATTTGCTGTCAATTATAGTGACTATTATTTATGTTAAATCTATTTTATTAAACAAATACATTCCTAAAAATGTTGTTATTACAATATAGGCTAACGAAATAAACAAGTAATGAGAGACACTATATTCCATAATACCATATGCAATATAACTCATTGCAGAAAGAACTTCATATTTTATTAATGTTGATCCTAATTCTGCATTACTATCGCTAATAATTGCAATTGCCATTTGAATGACCATAGGGACAACTAGATAACCAATGGTACAGGCAGTCGTTCTTTTAGAAATGAATAAAATTGCAGAAGCAATACTGATTAAGACAAACATAATCAACATTTGTAAAACATAAGGTTGTAATAGATCTTTCATGTATTGAGCTGTGAAAGTTCCATGGAATCCATAGAGAATAGTCGCAAGTAATGTTCCAAAGCTAATATACACGAATGAATAGAAAATACAAATGACAAATACGATGAGTAGTTTTGTCAAATAATATTGCATTCTAGAAATTCCTTTTCCAATTGTATTCTTATAAGTAGCATGAGTAAAATCAGTGCCCATAACAACAACAATGATTGGTAAAAAGAAATACTGTAAAATATTCATTGATTGAATAAGATACCTAGATACTGCATAACCACTCCATAATATATCATCAATAACATTACTAATTTCGGGGGTATTAATACCAGTGGTTACCACAGTTTGTGATGAAATGGTTAATAATAAATAGACAATGATACAAGCTAATGTAATATAAAAGGTTTTTCCTTTTAATACTCGATATAGTTCTGCTTTCATTAAGTTAAACATGATGTGATCCTCCTACTAACTCTTTAAAATACATTTCTAAATCAGTACCTTGTTTAATGATCGAAGATACTTTAATTTCATTATGATTTAAATAATAATTGATATCTTCAGCTTCGCTTAAATGATTAAAGATACGTAATGTTTTAGAATCAATTACTTTTAATGAAATATCAGGATATCTATTTTGTAATGCTACAGCTGCATTTTCAACATCATTAAGAGTCACAGCTATAAAATCATTGCATAACTCATCAAATTCAGCTTTTGTTACTTCTTGAATAATTTTTCCATCATTGATGAATCCAAAACAGGTTGCTACATGATATAGTTCTGAAAGAATATGGCTGGAAATTAAAATAGTGATATTTTCTTCTTTATTTAAAGTAACAAGTAATTCTCTAAAATCAATGATTCCGATTGGATCTAAACCATTAATTGGTTCATCAAGAATTAGGAAATCTGGCTGACTAAGTAAAGCAATTGCAATTCCTAAACGTTGCTTCATACCTAAAGAAAAGTTTTTGAATTTCTTTTTACCAGCATCGCTTAGACCGACTTTTTTTAACGTTCCTTCAGCAACAGAAGTATCTGAAATACCAAATGATTGACAATAGTATCTAAGATTATCGATGGCACTTAAATTAGGGAATGCAGCTGGTGTTTCGACAACACTACCAACACGATGTAATTGCTTTAGATGTTCTTTTTTATTAGAAGAACCAAATACTTTTACTTCTCCATTCGTAGGTTCGATTAGTCCAGTAATCATTTTGATTAGTGTTGTTTTACCAGCACCATTTTTACCGATTAAACCATAAATATCTCCTTTTTTAATATGCATTGATACATGGTCAATCGCATGTTGTGTTTTATATGTTTTTGTTAGTTGTATTGTTTCAATAACATAATTTTGATTGTTCATACTGATTTCCTCCTATGACAATACTAAGTATATCGATCAAAAATAAAAAACTTCTTAAGCTAATTCTTAAGAAATTGTTAAGGATGTAGTTTTATTCCAATTCCCCAAATAGTTTCAATATATTCTTCATTAGGATCGTATTGAGCTAATTTTTTGCGGATATTACTAATATGGACATTTATGATATTTTCATCTCCATAATATTCTTCCTGCCAAGCAAGACGATACATAGCCTCTTTGGTAAAGACTTGATTTTTATTTTGCAATAAAGCTTTTAGTATTTCAAAATCTCTTTTTGAAAAAGAAAGATAGTTGTCATGAATTGAAACAGTGTAGTTATTTAAATTTAATGTCATATTTTTATGCGTTATTATTGAAGGGGCTTCTTTGATTGATGTTGAGGAAATACGAAGTTGTACCTCAATTCTAGCGAGTAAGACAGCGTAATCAAAGGGCTTTACAATATAATCATTTGCACCTTTTCTAAGTAATGTCGTCATTGTGAGGGTATCGCTAAGAGCTGTTAAAACAATAATTGGAATTTGATTTTTATTTTCAAATCGTTCTAATACTTGTTCACCAGTGACACCAGGTAACATTAAATCTAATAGTATTAAATCAATCTCATTTTGATTTAAAAATAACAGTGCTTCACTTCCTGAATAGGCACAGTAGGCTTGATAACCGTTGTTTTGTAACATCCGATAGATCATTTCATTAATATCAACATCATCTTCAATAATTAGAATTTTCTTCATAATCACACCTCCCATATATTATAACAAAGATACCTGAAGATAAGCAATACGTTATAAAAGATTGTATGAACCTGATATATTACACGATTATGATTGTATCTTAAAAAGCAAAGTGCTATAATTTATGTGTAATTATTTTAATTACTAATATTATTATGGAATTAAATTTGACTCAAAGGGGGATGCTGAATGATCAAATTTGAAAATGTTTCAAAAACATATGGAAAAACAACAAAAGCAGTAGACAGATTAAATCTAGAAATACCAGATGGTAAAATTGTTGGATTTATTGGACCAAATGGAGCAGGGAAGACGACAACTATCAAGATGTTGACTGGGATACTAACTCCTGATGAAGGAAGTATCACGATTAATGGTTTTGATATTGTCAAGGATTCGATTGATGCCAAAAAGCAATTAGGTTTTGTATCTGATAACCCTGATATGTTTTTGCGATTAAAAGGAATGGAATATTTAAATTTCATGGCTGATATTTATCAGGTCAGTAAAGAAGATAGAATGCAACGAGTAAAAGAGTTAGCTAGTAAATTTCATATGGAAGAAGCCTTAGGTGATAAAATTGCAAGTTATTCTCATGGTATGCGACAAAAAATAATGATCATGGCTGCCTTATTGCATCATCCAAATGTTTGGATACTTGATGAGCCATTAACTGGATTAGATCCTCAATCTTCTTATGAATTAAAAGAAATGATGAGAGAGCATATAGCGATGAATAAAACAGTTTTCTTTTCAACCCATGTCTTAGAAGTGGCAGAGAAGTTATGTGATTTTATTGTAATTATAAATAAAGGTAAAATGATTTTTTTGGGAACCTTAGGAGAATTAAGAAGTCAATATGATGAAAGTAAATCATTGGAAGAAATCTTTATAGGAATGACAAAATATGAGTAATATTATTAAATTAACGAAGATACTTTTTAAAACAGCAAATTTTGAAATAAGTACTTCAAATTCTCAAAAAAAGAAATCATCGACGATAGGAAAAGTACTACTAGGATTATTGATGTTATATAGTTTTGGAGTGATTGCTTTGATGTTCTTTTTCCTATCAGGACAAGTCATCGAAATATTTGCAGTTTATCATTTAGAATCATTAGGCTTAGAAGTATTGTTATTAATCGTAAGTGCTATTATTTTCTTCTTTGCTATATTTATGATTCCGACTGTATTTTATTTTTCGGATGATGTACAAGCATTATTACCTCTACCTTTAAAGCCATATCAAATATTTGCATCAAAGTTTCTGGTGACACTGATTTATGAGTATGCAACAACTGCACTTGTCTTTATTCCGATGGTGGCAGCATATGCGATCAAGATTGAGGTTGGATTTTTATTTTATGTACAAGCATTTGTACAATTGTTATTGACACCTATTATTCCAATGGTATTAGCAATGTTGTTAATTATGGTGTTAATGCGATTTTCTAAGATTATGCGAAATCGTGATCGATTCAATATGATCGTTGGTGTTATCTATATTGTTGCTTGTTTAGGGATTAGTTTAACGGCTAGTTCAATTGATCCAGAAGCAGCCGATCGTTTGGTACTATCACTAATTGAAAACAAAAGTACCATTGGTATTATTTCTAAAATTATTCCTTCGATTGCTTTTGCAGTAAAAGGAATGGTAAATAATGATATAATTAGCTTTATTGTTAGTATTGTTATTCCTTTAGGTATTGCTTATATTGTGATTATGTTGAGTAATATTTTATATTTTAAAGGAGTTATTGGTGTTAATGATAGTAGCAGCAAACGTAAAAAATTAAGTGAATCGTATATTAATAAATCACTAAGTAGTAAAGGTGTTGTATGGACATATACAAAAAAAGAAATGGCTTTATTATTTAGAACACCGACGTATTTTATGAATTGTATTATCAGTAATTTTATCTGGTTTATTATGGGTGGGATATTCTATGTGACATTTACTTTCTCTAGTGATCCAGAAATTGACAATTTGATTGCAACGCTGAAAGTGGCAATGCAAGATATTAAGTTTGATTATTATCAAATCAATTTAATGATTACTGCATTAGGTGTTTCTATTGGCGTTGGATTATTGACATCTTGTTTAAATAGTATTGCTTCTACTGCAATATCTAGAGAAGGTGCTTCGTTTACTTTTATGAAATATATTCCAGTAAGTTATCGAAAGCAATTGGATGCAAAGGCATTATCTAGTATTATTATTACTTCTATGGGGTCACTACCTATGTTGTTTATCGTTGCTTGGTTTATCAAGTTACCAATCATTTATTATTTGATAGCGATTATTGGTAGCACGATTGGTTGTATATTCCTTGGATATTTGGGATTATTGATTGATGTGCTCCATCCAAAATTATTATGGGATAGTGAAAAAGTAGCAGTAAAGAATAATTTAAATAGTCTTTTGGTTATGATGTTAACTATCTCTTTTATAGCGAGTTTTGTGTTTTTATTATTCAAATTGAATATTGATTATACGGTTGGTATTTCTGTCTTTATTGCTGTTATTGTTGTATTCTCTATTGTCTTGTATGTTATAATAGAGAAGGTAGCGATAAAGAAATTTGCATTGTTATAGTGGATATAGATATCATTAAATTAAATGGGATGATACGTTAGTTAAGTAATTAAAAAATGAAAGGATATTTGGAAACTATGGGGGACTATGGCAACCAATATCTTTTTTTACTTAGTTTAAACTCGAAGCAAGAAGACTTTTAGGTGTGCTATAGTTAATCTTTCCATTCATTTGAGGCATATTTTTGTAACCATAGTCTATGCAGAAGTATAAGTCAATCGTGTCAAACAAGTGCTACATTATAAAGAGATTTGTGCCATTTTAAGGAGGAGAAATTATGAATAAAAAGGAAATAGCAGCACAATCAAGACAATGGTTAATCAACTCATTATTAGAAGGTGCACTTTTTATAGAAATTTCAATACAAAAGAAGAAGTATTAGAGGCATATATGCATCAACTATGTGATGAATATATTGCTTATTTAAGTAATACAATCTTATCATTTCAAAACATCGGTTTTGCTTTTTTCTCGTTTTGGCAAAACCATATTGATTTTTTACGAACATTAAAGAAAAACCATATGTTGTATTTTCTTTTAGAAATGTTTAATCAATATTTACCGTCTACCTATCAATTTTACAAAGCTGATAGAGCAGAATATGATAATGATATTGAAAAATCATATGCCTTGTTGTTTAGTGCCGGTGGATTTTGGAATGTCTTAGTTGGATGGCTTAATAGTGAAACAACATTATCACCACAAGAAATTTCTAAAATAGTAACAAAAGCACTCAATTCATTTGTCAAAGAAGTTTAATAGTAGGGGGTTTAAAGGTTTGCATAATACATACTGAAACTATTTCTTTGACGACAGCAAAGCAGCGATTATTTATAATGAGGGTAATTATAATTTGATCAATGGTGGTAAATAAATAATTTTTTGTATCACAAAAGGAGCGGCTGCTCCCCCCTTTTACTATACTTAAATTGTTAAAAATACTTATTCTCTACTTATTGAATATGGTAGATGGCGATTTTCTTTAATATCAGAAAATTGATTTGCAAGAATCTCGTTCCACTTATAGTAGTCATATGATGGCATATTTACAGATAAGAACTCTAAATTCCTTAAATCTAATACAGGACTATAATCATGATTTAGCAAGCGAAATCCGGTTGTGTGAAAATTTTTAAGATTTTTTAATTCTCTTAAAAACTCTAAATTGTCCAGTTGTATGAGCGTGTACATTCCGCTGTGTAATCCTAACTGTTTCAAATTCAAAAGGCTTGCAATGGCAGAATAATCAGTAGTACCACCGAAGTTTTCCAGTAATAATACTTCCAATTTTTTCAGTATTGCTAATGGCGACAAATCCTTTGTTGAAGCAGATCCGCAAAGACGAAGATACTTTAATTCGGATAAATTTGCAATTGAATCTAAAGAGGGATAAGAACCCCATTTGATAAGCAATTCAGTAAGGTTCTTTTGACAACAAATCGCATCGAAAAGTTTTTGATTGACTCTGCAACGCAAGTCTATTTTCTCAATAGCATAAGGGTTGTTTTGCAAGAAATCAATCCACTCATTAAGAACCCTATTCCTGTCACTTTGCTTTGGAAACTCAGTTTCGGATAGCTGTGTACAGCAAATTGTTATTTCTTTTTCTCCATTATATTCTTTCAGTTCTTTAAAAACAGTCTTTGAAGCGTTCGTTTTCTTCCACAAATAATAATCTGTTCCCATGACATTCTCTCCTTGGAAAAATAATTTACAGCCGTGTTAAACTAGAGTCGTTACTATTTACTTTTATAAATTATAGCATACAATTTGTAGTAACATCTATCTTTTTTAAAGAAGGCCAATCAACAAACGACACATACATGCAAAATAAAAGATGATTTATCGTTAAATAAACCATCTACTATAAATTTATTTATTTCATATGTCAATATTGTTACGCACTAATAATTGGAACTCGCAGTACTTGTCCAATACTCAACAAATCACTCGTTAGATTATTTATTCTTCTAAGTTCAGCGACGGTCGTTCCATATCTGCTTGCAATACTAAATAATGATTCACCAGCAGCCACTGTGTGATTTATAAATTGTCCTGCGTTTGGTACAATCAGTTGTTGTCCTATTGATAAAGCATCACTGCTTAAATTATTTAATCTTCTAAGTTCATCGACAGTTGTATTATACATTCTTGCAATACTAGATAATGTATCACCAGCTCTAACTGTATGAATTGTTGTATTGGAAGAAGCATTACTTGTCACAAGTAGTTGTTGACCAATCTGTAGATTGGTACTGGTAAGATTGTTTAAAGACATTAATTCAGCGACGGTCATATTAAAACGTCTTGCAATACTAAATAATGTATCACCAGCTTGTACGGTATAGATTTGCGTATTCGAACTTCTTACAAGCAATTGTTGTCCAATCTGAAGACTCGTACTAGTAAGATTGTTTAATGACATTAATTCCTCGACTGTCATACCAAAACGTCTTGCAATGCTAAATAAGGTATCACCAGCTTGTACGGTGTAAACTTGGGTATTGGTTGGTGGAGGTGTCGGTGTCGTAATTTCTCTTGAAACTATTAAAACCTGACCAATTTGTAGATTGGTACTGGTTAAATTATTTAACGCCATTAACTCTTCTACAGTTAAACCAAAGCGTCGAGCAATACTGAATAATGTATCACCAGCTTGTACTGTGTAGGTTGTTGCTTGACTAGGTGGAGTTACCACTCCTCCTTCTTCTTCACAGATAGCTAAAGGACTATATAAATAGTATAATGCTGACCAAGTAGCTCTTCCTACAATTCCATCAACTGTTAAGCGGTTAACTGATTGGAACATTTTTACTGCTGATTCTGTTGCTGTATCAAAAACACTACTAATAGGACCAGTAAAATATTGTAATTGAGCTAATTGCATTTGTAGCTGCGTGACATAAGTTCCAGTACTACCTAAACGAAGGACTGGTAACGTAAGTGAGGCTGGGTCAGTTGGATAACTAATAACTGTTTGTTCAAATAGTAATTTCCATGTTGTTGCATCAACGACTCCTGTAGGATCTAAACAATTGCTCTTTTGAAATTCTTTGACCGCTATTTCAGTAGTTTCGTTGAAACTACCATTTACAGGTCCTTGAAAAAAATCTAATACTTTTAATTTTTCTTGTAGTATATCTACATCATCTCCAACATCACCAAGTTTTAGCGTTGGTAATAATTGTTGATCATCATTTTTTGAATCGTCACTTTTAAAGAATTTGATTATCATATTTCTCACACCTATCTTTCTTCTAGTATATTAATATCTTTTAGAATATATGACAGACTTTTGAATATATAGTAATGAAAGGATGATAAAGTTGACAAAAGGAAGTTTAATAGTACATGTGTATGTAGGTAGTGTCGCTTTACCAGTAGATAAGGCAACAGTGCATATTCTGGGAGAAAATACAGATATAACATTAATGACAGATCGTTTTGGAAGAACAGAAATCGTTGAATTGGATGCCCCAGATGTTATGTATTCGTTAGAACCACAAAATGAGGTTCGTCCTTACGCTGTCTATGATGTTCGTGTTCATAAAGAAGGATATGTAGATACTGTGATGCATAATGTAGAGGTGTTTGCAGGACAAAAATCGATACAAAATGTTTTTTTAGTAACTCTTGATGAGACAGATCAAGATGTGATTGTGATTGATATTGCTCCACCTGCCTTATGGGATGTACCAAAAGCATACGTACCAGATGAAGCAGCACTGCAAGCAAATCCATTTGTTTTGCCGTTTGTTTTAATCCCAGATTATGTGATTGTTCATAATGGTGCTCCGACAAATACAGCGGCAGCTAGGTATTATGTACAGTTTATTGATTATATTACAAATGTAGCTTGTAGTGAAATTTATAGTACATGGCCAGTGCAAACAATAAAAGCAAATGTACATGCTATTGTATCTTTTACATTGAATCGTGTATTTACTGAATGGTACGTAGCTAGAGGGTTCAATTTTACGATAACCGCTTTACCGGCATATGATCAAAAATTTACTCCTGGTAGAACTATTTTTGCATCAATAGCAGATGTGGTAAATAATTATTTTGATCAGTATATTCGAATTGGTTCGCAAACTCATCCATTTTTAGCTCAATATAATGATGGGATTGTTACCAATAATCCAGGGTGGTTAAGCCAATGGGGATCAAAAGAGTTAGGGGATCGAGGATATACTGCTATTCAAATTTTACGTTATTTTTATGGACCACAAGCAAATTTATTTACAGCACCATTATCTAGTACCAATCCATCGTCGTTTCCTGGCTATACGTTGCAGCTTGGAAGTTGTGGACAACCAGTTCAATTAATGCAAAACCGATTGAATATCATACGGGGGAATTACCCAGGTATTCCAGTAATTCCAAATGCAAACGGTGTATTTAATGAGACAACACGAAATACAATAAGAGTCTTTCAAGATGTATTTAATTTACCAGTCACTGGTGTGGTTGATTTTGCAACTTGGTATAGGATATCCTATATGTATATTGCGACAGCAAATTTACTTCGGATGGCCTATTCATAGAAAGAGGAAAGCACATCTTATCAGATGGTATATGCTTTCCTCTTTTTAATAAGTTAAAATAATGGGATACAATTTAAATTACTAATTTTTCTTTTTAATATCTAGGTAGAAATATGTTATAATAAATCTCGGTGATAAAAATGGAGAAAACAATTATTTGTAATCGGATAGTTATTCATATGATGGATTTTGAACATAATCAAATACAACATTCTAATGCATTCATTGACTTAAATCCAACATCGTTAGAATACTATGATAAAAAACTTGAGAAGGTTTTTTATCATCCTAATCTAAAAGAAATTGAAGTAGGAAACTTCCATGTAATGCTTTTAAGAGCGAAAGGAATGTTGGAAGATGAACAAAATTTTATAGCTCAATCAAAAATAACAACCCAAGAATTATTTGATTTAGGACGATTGATTCAAGATATGCCTAATTGTAATATTTTATTTGTTGATTGCAAAGTTGATGGAATGCAACATATTGTGATTATGAAGTTAAATTATAAGATAGCTGCTTGCAATATTATTGAAGAAGATCAAGAGGGAAATCAAATTATACGTATTTCACAAAAACAAATGCTTCCTTCTAAATCACAAGGAGTAGAAGAGGCAATTATTGTTAATCTAGATACGAATCAATTGTTCTTAATTGAAAAGAAATTTTTAATTGATGGTAGAAATGATTTCTATTTAAATCAACAATACATAAAAGGTCAACCTAAAATGAATGATACAGAAAAGATCAAAATATTAACTCGTTCTGTATCTCAATTTGATCATCGATACCATGTCAATGATATGGAAGCATCTGCTTTATTAAAACAAGCATTGACTGATTGTGTTGTTTCTAATAAGGAAGTAAAGCCAATCCAAATAGCAGAGAAAATATTAGAAAGAGATTATCAAGCACAAGAAGAATGTACAGAAAAAATGCGTGATTTAGGTATCAATGATCAAGACATTGTCGAAGTCAATGATGATATTGAGAAGATGAGTCGTTTAAAGATCGTGACCGATACTGATGTTGAGATTCGAATGGATGTCAACGATTATTTACAACAAACAAATGTTGAAAAGAAAACAAATCAAGATGGAACAATCTCACTTATTTTCCATAATATTAGAGAAATGAGTGTTAAGTAAAAGATAATCAAAAGATAAAAATAAAGAAAGAAGAAGAATCAAGACTCGATCGTAAGAGTGATTCTTTTTTAAATACAATCATATATAAGCTGATTTGATGCAAATCCTATACTCTTAAACATGTAACTTATGAAGCTAGCATAGTAACTGGTGAAAGAACTATTGAAATAGAAAATAAATAAAATATAATGAAGATAGATGAAGGAGTGATTGAATGAAGGTGAGGTTAATTGTTAGTGAGAAAAGATATAAAGAAGTAGAAGAAGAATTAAAAACAAAGGGGATTGAAATTGATGAAAATGCAGATCTCGAAGTAAGAGAAAGGAATGTAGACTTGGATTATTTAATTGTAAAGAAGCAACATTATTTTAAAAGACTTAAAACTAGCGAAATTATCCTTATTGAAAGCTTTGCTCGTGATATTGTTGTTCACACAATGGAAGATCAATATAAAGTCAATGAACGATTAAAACAATTAGAATTGTTATTAGATGCAAGATATTTTATCAGAATAAATAAATCAATGATTGTGAATAAAGATAAAATAAAGCAAATTATTCCTACATTTGCGAGCAAGTTTGTCTTAGTACTGCTAAATGATCAAAGAGTAGAGGTTACTAGAAGTTATTATTATATTTTTAAAGAAGAATTAGGGTTTTAAAAGGAGGAAGTCGTATGCAATTAATTTATATGATGATAGGGTTAATCGTGATAGCATTCGTGGTAGTAGGTGTTGGTTATTATTTTTGGTATAAACGCAAAATTAATCAAATGTTTGTTCAAAGAAAAGAAACGAGCAAATTACTCAGTCCCTCTACGATAGTACAATGCTTATTAGTTGTGGGATTGGTTGTTAGTGGAGGATTGTATTACTATGGTGTAAATTATGTTGATGATAGTGATAGATTTTTCATTTATAACATTCATAATATGACGACGAACAATCATACAGTCGAATCAGTCTATTACGTTCCAGAAGGATCGGACCATGAATATATTGATTTTATTAATGGAACAATCAAAGAAGACAATTATTCAAAAGAAGAAATAACTGGCAGCAATATGTTGGCTACTATCTATACTACGAATAAACCATATAAAAAAGATAGAGCGGATGCGGTGATTGTGATTGAATATCTTGGAGAGGAAATGTCTAAAATCGTAGGATTTGATTATCATACAACTATTTTAGGAACAAGTGCATTTCTTTCAAGAGGCTTTTTTACCGAGAAGGCCACATATGCAAATAAATGGGTGTATGTCATTAATAGTGAATTTGAAGGATATAACGGTACGATTAATTTGTATATTTCGAGTGAAGAAGATGAAGAAAACATAGTTAATTTTTTGATTAATAACTATGCAACAGGGCAAGAAGATACTGATGCTACGATAGAGGATACTCTAAGTGAAGAAGTAGCAGCATTACTAGTTGGCTATATCCGAATTAATTATACTGTAAGTAAAGTATCTGAATAAACAATAAGAACTGTAACAAAAAGCGATTGCTAATTTGTTACAGTTTCTTTGATTTTCATTTAATTAATTTCAACAAACAACAAATTATGCTATGATAAGGATTGAGGTGAGTGACGATGCAATGGATTGGTGGAAGTGATTATCAATATAAATTAGAAATGTTTATTGATGAGATGTTGAAAAGTCATCAACAAGTTGTTTTCTTTGTTGATGAACAACATATTGTTGATTATGAACGTCGATTATTAGACAAGTCCGCTAGTAAAGGCTACCTACATATTCAAGTTACAACGATGGAACGCTATTGTTATCAAGTCTTAAAAAAGAATCGTTTATTTAAATATCAACCAATACAAGATATTAACTTACACATGTTAGTCAAAGAAAGTTTACAACAATTAGAACTATCAGTACTAAAAGATAGCATTAAAAATAGTCAAATGATAAAGTCAATCATTCAAGCATTAAAACAAATTGATGAATACCAAATTAGTCATACGACTTCAAAATACTTAGTAGGTTTCTCCAAAGACAAAATCGAAGATTTAATTAACATCTATCAGTATGTTATCCAACATAAATCAAAATACGATCTATTTCATACTGAGATCTATCGAATCGCAAAACCATATTTTGATCAAGAAATCAGCTATTATTGTGATGGAGTAGAAAAAATAAATGTAGCTCAAAAAGAATTACTAGATTCTTTATCAAATGGAAAAGTAGCATTGACGACCTATCAAAGTCAAAATCAAAAGACGAATCAATATCAACAACTTTATGATTATCAAGCGGGTTTTAAAAAGCATCTAAGTATCCATTTTGATACAAAGCAACCGTTAACACAAACAAATCAGCACTATCGATTTTTTAAAGCTACGCATAAAAAGCAAGAGGTTGAAGAAGTAGCCTATTCTATCTATCATCAATTAGTAGAAGAAAAACTACGTTATCAAAATTTTTTAATTTATGTCACAGATAGTAGTTACTTAGATATCATAGAAGAAGTATTTCTTGATTTTAATTTACCTGTCAATCTAGCATTGCATTGCTCTTATCAACATTATCCCATCTATCAATTCCTTAAATTATTTTTCGATTATGCAACAACAAAGGATATAAAATACTTTGGTCGAATGCTTTATAGTGAATGTTTTGATGGTTTATTTGATCGAAGTTATATTGATTATATCAACCATTGTATCAATCAAAAGATCGAAATTAGTGATGATAATGTAATCAAAGCAAAACTTATCGTAGATGATAAAGTAGAAACATTTAGTCATTGTTGTACAGCTAGCCAATTTTCAAATCTATTATATTCATGGTTCGTTGAAAAACCATTTCGTAATAGCATGATTCAATATCCAAATGCCTACACATCACTGCTTTCTTACATAGAAAAATATGCATCAGTAGAAGTTGCTATATCCAAGGAAGATTATATTGATATCTTTACTAGTTATTATAATGATAGCCAACAAGTAGAATATGGAAATGATTGTATCGAGGTAAATCTATTATATAATGAAAGTTCGATGGTCTTAGAACCTAAATATCTTTATATTTTAGGATGTTGCGAACAAAACTTTCCAAAAGAAATCAGTAATAAAGGCTTACTATTAGAAGAAGAAAAAGAGCAATTAAAAATAATAAATCTTTCGATATCCTTAGCAAGAGAAGAAAATCAATTGTTTTATACAATCATTTTTAAAGCGATTGTCCAAGCAGATAATGTCTGTCTAAGCTATTCGACTGGCTCTTATCAAGGTGATCAATTTTTAGCTTCTTTACTTTATCAACATATCCAATTAATCACCAATCAGAAAGAAAGCCTATTCGTCGTAGAAAGCGATAAAATTGCATCACAAAAGCAATTTAGAAAAAGAGCACTTTTAAATGCAAATCTAGATGTTTCAAATCTAAATGATCAAGATTTTTATAAGGCAAAAAGGATCATTGATGATTATCAGCAACAAAAAAATAGACCAATTGCTTTATCAAAGCCACAAATAAAAGCACTTTACCAAAAAAGCGATGGTAAACTTTACACATCAAGTAGTCAACTAGAAACGTTTAATGGTTGTCCTTATCGTCATTATCTAACGTATGGATTACAAGTATATCCACTAAAACAACAAGTTATTGAAATCAGTGATATTGGGACACTACAACATGCTTTAGTAGAGAAATTAACACCATTATATCAATCAAAAAAACAGACCGAAAATAGAGCTGTCTTAGATCAAATGTTAGAAGAAAGAACGTTAATCAAAACCACAGATACCATCCAAGACATAAAAGCCTTGATTTCAGATATCATACAGAAAGAGTTGGATAATAATCCCAAATTGTTATCTAAAATAGAAAATGATGTTGCTTCTTCTTTCATCGTACAAAGAATGATTGATAATAGCATTCAACATTTATTCGTACTTCTATACCATAGTAGTGTTGGCGAATTTGAAGTTTTAGCGACAGAGAAATGGGTTCAAAAAAAAGTCAACCATGGTATTATTTTATCTGGGAAAGTCGATAGAGTCGATCTATATCAAGACTATTTAAAAGTAGTTGATTATAAATCAAGTAATAAATCCTTAGATTTAGCTTTAGCGATCCAAGGCTTTAATATGCAAATGTTGGTTTATTTAGATATGCTTTCTACTACATTACATAAGAAAAAAGGTGCGGTTGTTTACTTTAATTTAAGTAAACGAAATATAAAGGCAAAAGAAAAAATGAGTCTAAAAGAAGAGACACTAGAAAACTTTATCAAAGAATACAAAATGCAAGGCTATGCCATCAATGATTCTATGCATACTGTTATATCGGGGATTGATAAGGATTATAGTTTAGGTAATAGTTCTATTATGAACTTGCGTTATGTAAAATCAAGCAATCAGTATAAAGGCAATTTATTAAGTCAACAAGAAATGGAAGAGTTGCTCAATTTAATTAATCAAAGACTAGATCAATTAGTAGAGAATATATTTGTTGAGGGTGATATTGCAATTATGCCAAGTAGCCATGAATTATCAGCAATAAAAATGAAAGTACATCCATGTCGATTTTGTGAGTATCGATCAGTTTGTCAAAAAGATGTCTTTTATAATCAAGATAGAATGATTATCAATTATACAAGCGAAGAAGTAAAAGAAAAACTACGGGGTGATCAGCATCATGGGACAGATTAATGCTTTAAATGATCAACAAAAGGAAGCTGTTCTAGAAAGAGGAAAAGATATTTTGGTTTCTGCTCCTGCTGGAAGTGGTAAGACGAAAATATTAGTTAGTAGAATTATTTCATTAATTGTAGAGGATCGTTATCATATCGATCAATTTTTAGTTTTAACATTTACACAAGCAGCGGCGAGTGAAATGAAGCAGAGATTAGTAGTTGCTTTAGAAGAAGAAATGATGAATGCAAATCTAGAATTATTAGAGCATTTAGAGCTACAGAAAGCGAAGCTACCGTTTGCTTATATTACTAATTTTCATGGCTTTTGTAATCAATTATTAAGTCAATATGGATATTTAATTGATGTTTATCCAGGCTATACTATTGTAAGTGAAACAACTTCATTGAAGGATGAAACGTTAGATCAATTATTAGAACGCTGGCTCAAAGAAGCTAAATTTATAGAATTTCAGAATCTATATTTTCCTAAAGGAGATGTCAATCAATTAAAAAAACTATTATTAGATATCATGCAAGTAATGAGTGCAATCAAAGATAAAGATAGTTTTGTTGAATGGGTACAAAATGCTGTTTATGGGTTTATGGTAGAGAATCATCAGGATTTAAGTAAGTGGACAATATTTCCTAAGATAAAAGAACAATTACTAGAAACTTGTATCATAGGACTGAATAAAATCTATGAATTAAAAGTATTTTGTGTAGAAAATGAAATTACAACGTTTTATCAACAACCATTATTAAACGAAAGTAAAACTAAAAAAGCAACGAAAACTCCAATGCAAGCATTGATTGATTATTATCAAAGGATAATCAATACTCTACAACTTGAAGATATCTCGTTTGATGGACCTTCTGGAATTAATGAAATCTCAAGACAAACGATTGAAAAAAGTGTTACGATACCTTGGCGTGATTTGAGTGATAAAGCAAATACAGCAAAAACTAAATTTTCTTCCTTGCGAACAGAAATCAATGGATTATATAAAAAGAAATTTGCGGAAATCATTGAAACAGATCGTAATGAAAGAAGGATGATATTTTCAAAAGTAAAAGAAGTCATCGATTATATCATGCAAGAAGAAGGACTTTTATTTCAATTCTTTAAGCAATATAAAGAAAATAAACAAGCATTACATCTATTAGATTTTAATGATTTAGAAGACTATACCATTGAATTACTACAACCAGTTCATCAGGTATCGGCTTTATTAAATGAAAAGCTTAAAGAAATTATGGTTGATGAATACCAAGATACAAACATGATCCAAGAGAGCATTGTTTCTATGATTGCTTATTTTAAAGAACCTTACGTTCATTATTTTATGGTAGGTGATATGAAACAGTCAATTTATCGATTCCGCCAGGCAGATCCAGAAATATTTAAAAAGAAATATGATCAATATGGTAGTCGTACGAACGATAGTAAAAAAATAGAATTAGTATTTAATTACCGTTCAAATAAAATTGTCTTAGATAGTATTAATTATATATTCAATCAGATTATGGATAGAAAGATTGGACAATTGGACTATTACCATGATCAAAAAGCTCAATTAAACTATGATTTTTTAAGAAAAGAAGGAGCAAAAAATAGTTCAGAAAAAGACTTAGTGACAAAAACAGCGAGTAAACGAATCGAACAACTTGGCCATTTAGCAACCGAAGTATTATTATTGGATAAAAGTAGTCCTACATCGAATGAAGTGGTTGATGATATTGAATATGAGGCTCATATGGTTGCGTTACGGATTAAAAAAATGATTGATGAACCATTGATGATTGATCAATATCCAGATGGGTTACGCCCAGTCGATTATGGCGATATTGTTGTTTTAATGCGAGCGACTTCTGGATTTTTAACCTTTAAAAAGGTCTTTGATTATTATCAAATACCAAATCATATTATACTATCGCAAGGTTTTATCGATTCGATTGAAGTGACGAATATTTTTTCATTAATAAAAGCAATCAAGAATCGTTATGATGATGTTTCCTTATTAGCAGTCTTAAGAGCTCCCTATTTATTTTCCTATTTCTTTGATTTTGAGTTGGCGGATATTCGCATCAATAATCAAAAACAAGGAAGTATCTATCAAAATTTGATCAATTATCAAGAAGGTCCATTGTTAGAAAAAATAGAAAACTTTTTAAGAGTTTTTGATTCGTTAGTAGTGAAAAGCACAAAGATTGCGTTTAAGGACTGGTTTAAACTGATTTATGAAGAAACAGGGTATCCCTATTTTGTCGCAAATCAAATTAATGGAGAACAACGATATGCTAATTTATCATTATTGTATGAAACGGTGATGCAAGAGCAAGCAGCTTTATCATTTCATGATTGGGCAGATCTTTTTGAGAATTGGCAACAACATGTTGAGCATGATATGCCAGCAATGCTACCATCATCATCTTCCAGTCAAGTATCTTTTATGACAATTCATAAGTCTAAGGGATTAGAGTTTCCGATTGTTATAGTTGCAAATCATCAAAAGAAGTTTAATATGCAAGATGGTAGTGCAAGATTAATTGTTGATAAGAATCAAGGAATGACAATCAAACCAAGAATATATCAAAATATACCAATTGAAATGTTTGGAGAAAAGCTAGCATTACAAAACGTGGTCGTGGAATATGAGAATCCATATTTAAAAATTTTAAGTACAATTGCAAATCAAGAAACAATTAGCGAAGAAATGCGGATTTATTATGTTGCTTTGACTAGAGCAAGCCAAAAATTAATTTTAACTGGTGTTATTGAAAAAGAGCATATTCTCGATTGGCAACGAACAATAATTGCCAATGAAGAAGATATGCCCGAAAGTAAAGATAGTGACCATATTATTTTGTATCGTCAAGCTAGAAAAGTTAAATCCTATTTGGATTGGTTAGGTATTTCATTAATGCGACATCCTCAAATTATTGAACAATTCAAGAATCAAAGTTATGCTAGTGATTGTCCTGTGGAAGAAGAGTTTCAACAGAAAATCCAAGAATATTGTCAGAAAATAGAACAATTCAATTATCAACAACGGTATCGTTCAAGTAATATTAATCACAGCAAGTTTAAACTAAAACTATATAATTATCAATACATAGAAGAAAGCAAAAAGAGTAAAACGAAACAACAAGAAAAGCAAGTTCTTTTGATTAATCCAGATAAAATGGAGTATTATTTTAACTACCAATACCCATATCCTAGCCAAGATAGAAAGAAGAGTATTGCCGTAACAAAGCTAGAAGCCGATAGTAAACCGGTCGTGACAACGCTTGTAGCAAAAGAAACAACTGAATTATCTGCTAGTCAAAAAGGAACACTGATTCATGCGTTTATGGAGTTTTTACCATTTGATAAAGCTATTTCGATTCAAGAAGTGATTGAAGAATTACATCTGCAAGGATTATATAATCAAATAGAGAAAGAAGTATTACTTGCTTATGTTGATAAATTTGAGGCTTTCCGATCGACTTTCTTATTTGATACGATGGCTCAAGCAACTCTATATCGAGAGAAAGCATTTAGCTATTTTGATGAGGAGTTACAACAGGTTGTTCATGGAATAATTGATGCCTTGTGTCTATATCAAAACAAGGTAATGGTCATAGATTATAAAAGTGATCATGTATCAAAAGATAGTAGAGATGAAGATTTGATTGAAAAGCATGCTGTGCAATTACAATATTATCAAAAGGTATTGAAAAAGTTATATCCTGAGCACCAAGTAACTGGATATATTGTATATTTAGAGATTAATCGAATTGTTGAAGTTTTAATTACATAATAAATTGAAATAGAGAAAGAATAAATATTGTTCTTTCTTTGTTTTGATTGGTTATCTAGTTTAATAAAGTATCTGAAAGAGGCGTATACGACTATCAAAAAACACTGCTTTTATATTCTCAATCATTTTTCTGCTCCTTGATTTTTTTATGAACAAAGCAAACTAAATAGCCAATTAAACAACCTACCATATTCAATAGTAAATCATCGACATCGAAACTACCCAACATCGTTAGTAGTTGCAGAACTTCAATCGATCCAATAATGATAAAGCAGGTCATAAAGAAATAAAGAATATTTCTTTGTTTATGAAAGATGACAACAAGAAAATAGCCTAATGGAATAAACATAATAACATTGCCAACTAAATTAATGATGGCAAATCTTGTTAAGTCACTCGTCATACCATAATGGTTAATGATATAGATAAATCGCTGAATCGAATGAAAAGGTATTACGTTCACCGAGTTTTCAATATGTTCTTTTAATGATGATGAGATAGTATAATCTCTTTGTAGAAACAATAGATAAATCATTAAGGCACAATAACAACCAAATAATAAATAAAGCAACATTTTATTTTTTATTTTAAACATGTCATACTCCTTCTTTATTTTATTAATAACAGCTATATTCTAGAAGAAAATCATGCTAGAATAAGATAGATTTGTTTATCAATATTGTAAAGTAAGAAATTGATAAGTCAATTGTTACGTTAATATTTATAAAGTATAAGTGACTTTCAGATAGAGTTACACAAGTCGTTGAAAATGGTATTGTTTATAGAAACTAGAAAGAAGGTATAGCAATGAGCTATGATTTAATGGTATTTGAAAAGAGGAAAGCTCCTAAGACAAAAGAAAAATTTATGAGATGGTATCAAGAATTAGTAGAGTGGAATCAAGAACATAGTTATGATGATATTAGTATTTGTTCAACAGCACTAAACAATTGGTTTCATGAAATGATAGAAAGTTTTCCTGCAATGAACGGTCCATATGCGATTGGTGATATGGATTTAAAAAACAATCCAGAAATAGAAAATAAATTAGCAGAGTACTCTATAGCAAAAGATGCTATTTATGTATCATTTGCTTACTCACAAGCAAATCAAGCAAATCAAATCATGCGAAAATTAGCCAATAAACATACTGTCGGTTTCTTTGATGTAAGTGGTGGTGGTGACATTATCTATCCTAATCAAATAACGTATACAGTTAGAACAAATGATAAGGAGTATGCGTTTGATAGAATTAATAAGGAATTGTTTAAAGAGTTACTTGCTGGTTTTGATCCTGATATATGGGATTTTATTGTTCTTAGCCCTAGTCAAGTCGTAGCGAATAGTAATTTTATTCAAGTTGGCAGCCCTCAAAAAAACACAAATTTTAATTACACTGTTGAAATTGGAATTAATAATCCTAAAAGACTTGAATTATATCGTCTTTATACAAAGGATAGATTGGCTGTGTTTGATATGTTGATTAATTATTATCAAAATCAACAAATTCCTGATTATGGCTCTTGGCAAGATGTTTCTGATCATTTGTAGATAGTAATAAAATAGAAAGAATAATCAATCACAATAGAGATTTATTAATTATTTATTACTTTTATAGTTTTTCAGCTGTTTTATTGAATTTAATTTTAAATTGTTTATATTACTGTTAAAAAATGCTATAATAGTTTTGCGTTTATAAAAGGGGAGACAGAGCTACGTGGGACAATTAATTTCAGTTCTTATACTTTTTTGGATAGTCAATAAAGTGATAGAAGATAAAAAAAGAGATCATCAAGTAAATAATCAAGATAACAATTATTTTAATCATGAAACGGATATCCCAACAAATACTCAAACGCCAAAAGAAAGTGACTATTTTAAGCATTTGGATCATTATTTTACAAAGCACTCATATTTAAAAATAACAGAAGAAATAAGTGTTCGTGTTACATCTAAAAACGTACAAAAATTTGAAGATTTATTAATTTATCGAAATAATAATTATTCTTCAACATTTGCTTACTTAGAGTTAAGCGATAAAGAATTATATCAATCAATTGTAAATAAACTTGATCATATTGTAGAAATGAAAAAGAAACAGGGTTTCTTTAATGATACAAATAAAAATGCTGTAGAAGATAGTCAAGAAATAGAAATAGATCAATATATTAACTATTTTCAAAGTATGCAAGAATATTTTGTGGATCAAGAAGCAACAAAGCAATCATTACATATGTTACTATCTTCTTTACAAAAAATAAAATATATTGAGAAAAAAACAAATAATAAAAACGATCAAATAGAAAAATTATACTCTTCGTATTTACCTATGTTTAAGAAAATAGTAGATGATTATCAAGATTTGAGATTAAGTTATAAAGATGCAAATGACATTGAAGAAGCAAGAGAGAAATTAGTAAAGACAATGACATTAGTTAATCAGGCAGTGACTAATATTTTAACAAATCTTATAACACAAGACTGGAGCTAGAATAAAAAGTGTACCAGTTAAATAGAGTAATGAAGTATAATGAAAGAAAGATAAGATAGAAAAGGAAAAGGAGATACTCTATAATGACAAAAAAGAAGGTATATGATAAACAAT
>Ga0153996_1000079_pt1 | contig 58748 bp, 37 predicted proteins | sample TSNC080MetaG_FD_104728 | JGI IMG/M metagenome (GOLD analysis project Ga0153996, IMG submission 104728) | Attine ant fungus gardens microbial communities from North Carolina, USA - TSNC080 MetaG | ecosystem: Host-associated > Fungi > Mycelium > Unclassified | place: USA: North Carolina, Lumber... | reverse complement strand
CAGCGTTACCCGCTCTGGCCCGGCAATTATCCTCGTTGTAAGCAACGTCAAGAGTCCAGTGAAGGGCGTTTTCTATTCCCCAATGGCTTCGTTTTGCCGACAGGATTTGCTCGGCGGTTGCATGAGGAATGCTGAAAATGAAGTAGTGTACGGCAGTCTGCGCCTCATCAGAGCCAATTTTCTGTTGCGTTGACGTAAGCATTCCTATACCGGATAGATTTTTCCACTTCCGTTCAGGGTCAAGCCACGCTAGCTGGGCACCTCCGTCGGGCTTCATCGGGGGAACCTTTAAAAAGTTTCCCCCATACCCCTCCAAAGCGGCGCTAACTCACAAAGGTGGGATGAATACTCTGTAACAAGTGAATCTTTCCAATTAGAGATTTTTGTTGTATAATGTCTCCTATAGGTGAACGGCGTCAAATATTACCTTGCTTATATGCTCGCTATAAACATGGTGATTTAGGATAAGGGATATATAGTGGATTATGGTTAAGGCTGTGTGAAAACGTAAAGCAAGAAAAAAGTTGCACAAAAGACGTTTAACGGAAAGCCTTACGAGCCGATAACACCAGCTAGATTTGAATCTTTCTCATTTGAATTTTTTTGTTAACTTATTTCGGCTCAATTTCGGTAAAAACAAAACTGGCATTGTGCATCTTGCTATTTCAGTTTTGTTTTCACACAGTCTGAGCCATAATGTGTAGTTAAGTAGTTAAGAAGAGTAATAAGCGATTACACTGATAGCCGAGATAGCCCAAAATTGATCTGATCCGGATACGTTATCTGAGATTGAAAGTGAACAAATCAAAGGGGGGCTCAATACCAAAAAGTTCACTATGTTTTGGATATTGATAGCATAGAACAACGCTCAATTCATGAGAAAGGAATGGAAAAAATTATGATTAAAATGTACACTGCGCGCACTTCGGAGATAGATGAAATTGACGAGGCTATAAGTGAAATTAAAAGCCAAATTGATTTCACCGCTTTGAAGAAGAACGCCGGAGGTTTGATTTTCTGCCATATCGACTTTATTGACAGCGGAGTGGTTAAGGCTCTTTGCGATGAATTGCCTTTTAATATCATCGGAATGACATCCATGGCAAGCGCGGATAAACATGGGCACAGCCTTTTTGATCTCACACTTACCGTACTTACCAGTGACGAGGTTACATTTGAAGTCGGAATGACTGATAGCATCAATCATGATAATTATGCCGTCGAAATCGATGAATTGTATAACCGCGTCCGAAGCAATACCGAGGACGACCCGTCTATGATTTTCACCTTTATGCCCCATATCCGGGATGTATCCGGCTGTGAAGCGGTTGCGGCCATGGATAAGTCTTGTCATGGCATCCCCATATGGGGATCCCTGACAAGCAGTATTGATTTCAATTATGAAACAGTGCAGACCATATGCAACGGCAAATGCCTGTCGGCGGGTGTGGCCATGATGTTTGTAAACGGGCCGGTCGACCCTAAATTTATTGTTTATTCCATTCCCGAACGCAATATTTCAAACAACCGGGCTATTATTACCAAAAGCGAAGGCGCTGTCTTGCGTGAAATCAATGATACGCCTGTTCTTGAATATCTTGCGAATATCGGGCTGGTGATTACAAAAGAGAATATTACGACGACGCCGCTGATGATGTATTACGGCGATTCGGAGGAACCCGTGGCGTTGGGCTTTTATATGCTGTATGATGACGGCTCTGTCCTGACCGGGGGGGAAATGCCCGTAGGCACCTCATTTGCCGTGGGCAGCATTGACACACAGGGCATACATGAATCCGCGGAAGACGGATTAGAGCAGATACTGGAGCTTAAAGACCGGCAGGCGACCTTAATGTTGCCGTGTGTGACGCGTTATATCATGCTTGCGCCGGATCAGGAAAGCGAGCTCCGGCTGATAGAAGAAAAGCTTATGAACAGCGAGCACCCCTTTATGATGGGATATTCGGGCGGCGAAATCTGTCCAATGCCCGGGCAGGATGGAAAGCTTCACAATCGTTTTCATAATTATACATTCTGCGCTTGCGTTTTATAATTTGCTGCGCGGCTGTTCCCTGTACGGAGGAAGGTGATTAGTTGGGAGAAGCGGATTTTAATAAAACAAATGTGGAAACAGATATACAGGCTGAGGTGACTCGATATGAGCGGGAAATCCGTAAGCTTAACCGTGAAATTGTCCATTTAAAAAATGCCGTCGCTCAGGAGAAAATTGCGTATACCACTATTCTGAACCAGCAAAAGGCCAGCACATTTATTCAGCGGGAAAGAGAGCGGTATCTGACGCTTTTGCTTGCCAATTCTCCCAGTATCATTCTTTTTTTGGGCCAGACGGGGCGGATAGAGTTCTGCACGGAATATTTCATTGCCAAAGCAGGATATAAAAATGCGGCGAATGTTCTTGGGCATACATTGACAGAAGTTCTCTCTCCCTTTCTGGATGTTGCAGCCCATGATGAATTGCTGAAGCAAAGCAATAGTGTAATCGAAAATAACGCTCCCATTTCTCTTGACGTGACATTCCGCTTCAATCAGGACAGCGAGGCGGAGGATTTTGCCGGATTGTTGGTGCCGATGAAGGATGAAGATCAGCACAGCAATGGAATGATGATGCTGTTTCATGATGTAACCGACCTCAAACGGTCACGCGAAGAAGCTTTGGCAGCCAGTCAGGCCAAAAGCTCTTTCCTTTCCAATATGAGCCATGAGATCCGTACCCCGATGAACGCGATTATCGGCATGACATCCATTGGAAAGCGCGAAAAGGATCTGGAGCGCAAAAATTATGCCTTTGAAAAGATAGAAAGCGCTTCTACGCATCTTCTTGGCGTCATAAACGATATTTTGGACATATCAAAAATCGAGTCCGGCAAAATGGAGTTGTCGTATATAACCTTTAGCTTTTCTCAAATGCTGTATAGAGTGATGAGCGTTATCACGCAAAAAATGCAGGATAAGCGGCAGCGCTTTTCTGTTGAAATCGCCCCCGCGATTCCGGACGCTTTATTCGGTGACGATCAGCGTTTGGCGCAAGTGATTGCCAATATTCTCTCAAATGCGGCAAAATTTACGCCCGAAGAAGGCTGTATCACGTTTGCAGCAGAATTGCTGAGCTTACAAAGCGATAAATGCGTTATACAGATGTCCGTGAAAGACTCCGGTATAGGGATGTCCAAACAGGAGCAAGACAAATTATTCAATATTTTTCAGCAGGCGGAAGCCGGAACCGCGCGGAAGTACGGCGGCAGCGGTTTGGGGCTGGCGATTTCAAAACGCATATTGGAATTAATGGGCGGCGAGATCCGGGTGGAGTCCGAACCGGGAAAAGGATCCTGCTTTTTCTTTACGGCAAGCCTTGGTATCCCGGAGTGTATCGAGGTGGCGGAGATCGCGCAGGCGGCAGGCTATGAACCGGATGAAGAAAATGCCTGCGATGATTTTTCCGGAAAGGTTATTTTGCTTGTTGACGATATCGACATCAATCTTGAGATTGTAATCGCAATACTTGAGCCAACCAATATTGCGATAGATACAGCAAAAAGCGGGAAGGAAGCAGTTGACTTATTTATCGCAAGCCCCGGGCGTTATGATTTGATTCTTATGGACATGCAGATGCCGGGAATTGACGGACTGCAAGCCACCAGGATGATCAGAGCGCTTGACATGCCTGAAGCTGCCGCCATACCTATTATTGCCATGACGGCGAATGTGTTTAAAGAGGACATCGAAAAATGCATAGACGCCGGGATGAATGATCATTTAGGCAAGCCGATAGTCATCAAGGATGTTTTGGCTATGTTTTCGCGTTATTTCAGACCGAACATGGCGAAATCCCGAAATCAGGACGATGACACATAATATAGAAGTGCAAGCGGAGAGCAGGAAGCAGCGCGCCTTGTGGATGACCGGCCCGGCACCAAAATCTCCGGAAAGCCAAACAGCAGTCTTTCAAAGCTCCGGATTAACCCATTCAGATTTTGAACGCGTTCCAAGAATATTGTTGCTATGCAATAATAAATCTTAAAAAATAAAAAAATACCACTTGACTCTCCTGTTACAGGAGGATGTAGGATGAGCACAGGTCAGAAGGGATGGTGAAGAAATGTACCGCATCGGTATGTTTTCAAAGCTCGGCTTGGTCACCATCAAGGCACTGCGCCATTACGACGAGGTGGGGCTTCTCACCCCCGCCTATGTGGACGAGGAAAACGGCTATCGTTACTACACAACAGACCAGCTTTTTCGTCTCAACGAGATCGTGGCGCTGCGTCAGATGGGTTTTTCCATCCCCGAAATCACGGACATCACCCGCGGCTGCAATGTATCGGTGATTTTGGAGCAGAGGAAAGCGGAGCTTGTATCCGAGCGGCAGGCTGCCGCCGACCGTCTCTTTCGGCTGGAAAACTACATTCTGGAACAGAAAGAGGGTCGTCACATGAATTATCAGGCAGTTATCAAGGAAATCCCCGCATGTACCGTTTATTCGGCACGGTATACGATACCCAACTATGCGGCGCTGAATGAAATCATGCCCGCGCTTGGCGAAAAGGTGGGCAAGGCAAATCCGGGGATCAAGTGCGTGGAGCCGGGGTATTGCTTCAACGTTTATCTGGACGGCGAATACAGGGAGACGGACATCAATGTGGAAATCTGCGAGGCCGTGACCAGCAGGGGCAAGGACGGAGACGGCATCGTCTTCAAGGGGGTGCCCGCCGTGACGGTGGTTTCGGTGTTGCACCGCGGAACGTATGAACACCTGGGAAAGGCTTATGCTTACGCCATGCAGTGGGTGGAACAGAACGGGTACACGATTTCCGACAATGTTCGCGAGAGCTACATTGACGGGATATGGAACAAGGACAGCGTGGACGAGTGGCTTACCGAGATTCAAGTACCGGTTGAAAAGCGATAGTGTGGCGTAAAGAAGGACGGTTCCGTGAACCGTCCTTCCTTACGCTCTTGACAAGGGCAGGTATCCTGTTACACTTTTATTAAACAATGTTTAATAAATGAATATAGGTTGGAGAATTATGTCACGGCAACGGCGGGAATGCTGCGTATCACCGTTCATTTCCCCGAGGTATGAACAGCGTTATAGTTCTGTTTGCGCGCCCCCTTACCTCAAAACATATCTTGCTGACCATTCAGAAGTGGCAAGGCCGCTTTTCCGCGTCCTTCCTTGCTTTCTACCTCTTTTTCACTCCATTCCAGAAAAAAAGAGCTCATGCCGTCGCTTGAGCTTCATTTCATCTACAGGCAGAGAGCGGCTTTCACGCGCCGCTCTCTTGCTTTTCTGCTGTAAAAGCGGTAAGATGTGGGTATAGGTTCTATTAAATGGCAAATTCGTTCTGCCACTAACATGTTTTTTAACAAAACCTCATGTGGATCATATGTAAACTGAATACATATCCGTATTATATGGAGGTATGGGTAATGAATCAGCGAATAGGAAAATATAAAATCACAGGTCAGGTTTACAGCTCATCAAACAGTATTTTATATGCTGCCGCCGATACCGAATCAAATAATACGCCTGTAATCATAAAGACAATCAACCCGAGCCTTTATAGTAACGAAATAAAATTAGCCAAGCTAAGGAACGAGTACAAGCTGCTGCTTCAATTAAACAGTGAATTGGTGGTTCGGGCGCTGGATTATGTTCATCATGAGGGCAGTGAATATTTAGTGATGGAGTCTGGCGGCGGTAAATCGCTTTCCTATTATATAAATGCGCATAAAATTACCGCCCAAAACTTTTTTACGCTCGCCATTCAGATTGTCCGCGGATTGGAGGATATTCACAGCCAAGGCATTGTTCACAAGGATATTAACCCCGCCAATATTATCTGTAATCCGGAAACCGGATCCGTAAAAATTATTGACTTTGGAAATTCCTCGGAGTTTTCCCACGAAAAACCGCAAGAAATTGGGTTAAACGCCGGAACGTTAAAATACATTTCACCGGAGCAGACACAACGAGTAAGCCGCTCCATTGATTTCCGAACGGATTTTTATTCCCTTGGCATTACATTTTATGAAATGCTGTGCGGCAGGCTTCCGTTTGAATCTGACAGCCCGACCGAACTGATTTATTCCCATATCGCTAAAACGCCCCGGCCCGTTTCGGAAATAAATCCGGAGGTTCCGGTAGTGGTATCCGGAATCATTTCCAAGTTAATGGAAAAAATGCCCGAAGACCGGTACTACAGCGCGACAGGCATCAGGCACGATCTTGAAAAATGCCTTTCCTTATTAAAAGAAAAGGGCTTTATCCCTGAATTTGAGCTGGGAAGCGGCGACCATCCCGATAGATTTGAGATATCCAAAAAAATATATGGGAGAGAGAAAGAACTTTCAAGGTTGCTTACGCTCTATGACGATTATTTTGAAAAGGGAAAATGTCTTGTAACCATAGGAGGATATTCCGGCACAGGCAAAACCTCCCTTGTAAATCAGCTGCAAAAAAGCATCGCACATACAAACGGAATTTTAATCAGCGGGAAAATCGACCAATATCAAAGAAATGTCCCCTGTTACGCCTTTTTTAAAGCCATTGAGCAATTGTGCGACTATGTTTTGTCTGAATCGGAAAGCGTGCTCCTTTCATGGAAAGCCAAGCTGTCGGAGGCGCTGGAGCAGGACGGAAAGCTACTGACCGATAAGGTGCCAAGGCTTGAGCATTTGGTGGGTACACAGCCGGAAATTCAGCAGTTATCGTTGATTGAGGAACAGGTTCGGTTCAAAAACGTGTTGCAAAGGTTGCTGGGGGCCGCCGCGTCTACCCAAAATCCATTGGTATTGTTTATTGACGACATCCATATCGCGGATTTGGGCTCGCTTGAAATATTACAGGAAATCATGCTGAACGACAGCATAACCGGCCTGTTTGTCGTTGCCTGTTACAGAGACAATGAGGTGGACGAGACTCACCAATTGATACAGACGCTCAAGAAAATCCATCTGCACGGAGGGAACACGTATCACATCGCGTTAAAGGGCTTGATGCCGGATGATATTTCCCAGCTGATTATGGACTCTTTACATTGCGATAAACCGGATGGTTACGAGCTGGCTGCCGTTGTGTATGAAAAGACCCTTGGTAATCCGTTTTATTTAATTCAACTGTTAAAGCACTGTTATGCCGAGAGAATTATTACGTTCTCGCCGGAGCAAAACCGCTTTGTATGGCAAATAGAAGATGTTAAAAACCTCCCGTCCAGGGAAAATGTTGTTGATTTTTTGACGCATAATATATCATTGATTCCCCCCGAAGCGGTTGAATTGCTTTCCTACGGGGCGTGTATCGGTCAAAGCTTCGATATAGACGCACTGGCTTATTTGACCGAAAAAGATGAGGACGCCATAATTGAGCTGCTTAAACCGACCGTTGTGTTGGAGATTATACGTCCGTCCGGATCGCAATCCAAGGAGAAATATTCCATCCGGTTCGACTTTTGCCACGACAGGTTCCAACAGGCATATTATACAATTATGCCCGCTGATAAAAAGTGCCATGCCCATTTGAGCATTGCCCGATTCTATGAGCGCGAGAGATCGGATGGGGATATTTCCGCCGAGCATCTGCTGTATATCGCGGAGCACTATTCAAAAGCAATACCGGCGGTCACGTCTGAGCCGGAGAGGATGAGGGCGGCCGGTATTATCCTTGACGCAGTTCGCTTATCCGTGCGCCTATCGGCGCTGGATACCGCCTTGCGGTTCGTTGAGTGCGTCCTCTCCGGATTTTCCGGCTTGTTTGAAGGCAACCGGAAATTCCAGTTTGAAGTATATTGCGAATATCATTTGATCCTGTGCAGTCTTGCAAGGTATGACGAAGCGGACGCCGCTTATGAGGCGCTTGTGGGGCTGACCGACGACCTTCTTGACCTGACGGAAAGCTGCTGTACGCAGGCAGTCAGCTATTCAAACCGCGGCAATTACGACGCAGGCATAAATCTTGTGTTTGAAATGCTTGCCACATATGGCATCGCCCGCCCGACAGAACATTTGGAAGATGTTATAGATCGCGAAATCGAAGAATTTTATAAAGATTTGCAGAATGAAAACTTTGAAGGGCTGGAGTCGGCCGGAGAGACGGATGATCCGGTTCAGAGCGCTATTTACAAGCTGTTCACCCGTGTTAACGCCACCTGCTTTTTTAGAAACCCAATGGACACTTACTGGATAACGATTACCGGGGCAAGGCTTATTTTTAAACACGGATATACCGTCGACGGGCTGAATCTTTATGGCTACATTGGCTTTCCCCTTATCGCGTTCAGAGGCGACCATTTGACCGGGTACCAGGAAGCGAAATTTTGCATAGCCAAAATGAAGGAACGCCAATATCATAATGCGCTGGGCAGAAATCTCCTTATTTTTTCGCTGCATTTTATTCATTGGATAGAAGACCTTAAAAACAGTATTCCTTACGCGCGGGAGTCTTTCCGGCGCAATTTAGAAATAAGCGACATGGAATACGCGTGCTTTGCTTATTACACAACGCTTACCGCTCTGTTGGAAACCGCCGATAATTTGGACGACCTAAAATTTGAATGCGAAAGCGCTGTCGCGTTCGCGACAAAAACAGGAAATAATCACTCTCTCCAAACCTTTGTAAACTTTAGGCAGTTTTACAAGGCTATGAAGGGCGAGACTTTTAATGCAGGCAGCTTTGACGATAATGAATTTGACAGCAAGGCGTTTATAGAGAAAAACACCGGGACAAATAACATGATGGCGCTATGTTTCCATTATACGCTGCGAGCCCTGTCGGCGCTGGTATATTCCGATTATGAAACGGCGTTTGAATTAACGGAGGCCGCCGGACCCATTATGCCGTTTGTAGACGCCTTTTATGTCAGAGCGCTTCATAATTTTTTGCATTCGTTTTCCATTTGTAAAAAAATAGCCGCTATGGAGCCGGAGGCCGGAGAAAAGAATCGCTTAATGGAGACGTTAACGCACAATCAGCAATGGTTAAGCAAGCGTGTTAAGGATGCTCCCGTTAATTTTTCGTATATGCATACAGCCATTGAGGCCGAAATGAAAGCTCTTAATCAAAATATTTCCGAAACGGTTGTGTTATACGACAGGGCTATAAAAGAGGCAAAAAAGAACGGCCGGCTTTCCTATTACGCGTTGCTTTCCGAGCTGGTTGTACCCTATCATATGCAAATGAACGCAAACAATATAGCCGCCCGTCATCTGCAAAATGCCTACTTCGCGTTTGCGGCCAGGGGCGCCGACTCAAAAAGCGAGCAAATGCGGAGCAAGTACAAGGAGCTGTTCTCCCTGTTCCGCATTGATAACAAGCTACGTTCGTTGTCGGTCTCGGAATCCGGCGGGGACGCAAGCGCAAAATCCACAACGACATCCGCGATTAATGAGGTATCCGGAGATATTTCCGACGCAATATATTCCCTGATTGAGAGGCTTTTCATCACCCTGCTGGAAGCCTCCGGCGCACGGAATGTATACTTTGTAAGCAAGGAAAGTGGAAGCTTTAAAATACTGGCGGAAGGCCATGCGTCGGGAAACGAGGTTACTGTTTCGCTCATACGGGGAAGCGCCGATACGAACCTTCCTCTCAAAATATTGAATTATGTGGATCGGATCAAGGAATGCATTGTGTTGGATTCCGCAAGCGATTCCGCACAATTCGGCACCGACGATTATTTCAAATCAAACGCGTGCAAATCGGTGATGTGCCTTCCGATTATGGACAGGGGGGGCGATTACAAGGGTATTTTATACCTTGATAATAACTTAATTGCTGGAGCGTTTGACAAAGACCGATCCAATATGCTCAATATTATCGCTTTACAGCTTGTTATTTCGCTTGAAAACACCGATGCGCATGAAATAAGCGGCAAGACGGCTGCCCCCGGCAATCAGGCGCCTTTGGCAAAACGGGCACTATATTATGCGGAAACAGAAGGAAAGGTCGCGGAGGAGCATTATAAGCTTATGCTGGACTCCAGCCCGCTGTCCTGCAATATTTGGGATGCCGATATCAATATTATTGACTGCAACGAGGCTGCGGTTAAACTATTCGATTTATCGTCAAAAGCGGAATACTGCGAAAAGTTTATGCAGCTGAATGCCCCTGTTCAGCCAAACGGCAGACCGTTTAATGAAATGCTCAGCGAATATTTAAAGACATCCGTCACACAGGGCGAGGCGAAATTCCAATGGATGTATCAAAAATTAGACGGCGGGCTTATTCCGTCCGAGGTTGTATTAAAGAAAGTCGCGTACCAAAATACCTTCAGGATAATCGGATATTCCCGGGATTTACGCGCTGAGCTTGCCGCACAGGCGGAAGCGATAGAGGCGGATGAACGCTATGAGGCTATGATTAACGCAACGTCTATCTGCTTTACCTTTTGGGATGAACAGGGCAAGCTGATTGATTGCAACGACACTGTGATCGATCTTTTTGAAATTGATAATAAAAATGTTTTTATTGAAAATTTTTTCATGTTCTCCACCGAGTACCAGAAAGACGGAATACCCGCAAAGGACGCGTTTCAGCTTGTCATGCGGGACGCCAGGGATAACGGACGCTGTTCGTTTGAATGGAAGCATCAAAACCTGTTTGGGGCGGAAATTCCTTGTGAGGTTACTCTGGTCAAGGTGAACTATAAAGGCTCCTACCGAATAGCCGGCTTTGCGCGGGATTTGCGCGAGTATAAGGCTATGCTGGCTGTAATCAAGAAAAACCAGGAGGAATTGACGGCGGCAAAATTAATAGCCGAAGACAGCGCCCGCGCCAGAAAAGAATTTCTTGCCAATATGAGCCATGAAATCAGAACACCGATGAATGCCATTATCGGCATGGCAAATATAGGTCAAGCGGCGGATACGATTGAAAGGATGCAATATTGCTTCAGTAAAATTGATGACGCCTCCAAGCATTTATTGGCCCTTATCAATGATATACTTGATTTTTCCAAAATTGACGCCAACAAGTTGGAATTACATGTCGAACCGTTTAATCTGGGAAAGATGATCGAGAATATCCGCAATATTGCTTCCGTGAAGGCTGATGAAAAAAATATCCGGTTGGTTTTTGACGTCGACAGAGGCATCTCTCATTATGTTATCGGAGATGAGCTGCGTTTGTCGCAGGTTATAACCAATCTTATGTCAAACGCCATCAAGTTTACCCCCGATCTCGGAAGGGTGCAGCTTACCGTTAAGCATATGCCGATTTCCGAAAACGAAGGAGAATTCTATTTTGAAGTTTCTGATAACGGCATAGGAGTATCACCTGAACAAACGGCCAAAATATTCTCCTCTTTTCAGCAGGCCGACGGTAATGTCACCCGCAGGTTTGGAGGCACAGGTCTTGGCCTTTCCATATCTCAAAAAATAATAGAGTTGATGGGCGGAAAAATCTGTGTTTCCAGCGAGGTAGGGAAGGGAAGCCGTTTCTATTTCACAATCAGACTTATAAGCGATAAACAAATTATAAACGATATGGAATATGAGACACAAGCCGCTGAAAAAATGCCAACCTTCAGCAAATGCCGCCTGCTGCTTGTTGAGGATAACCTTATTAATCAGGAAATTGTAGTCGCTATACTGGAAAATTCAAAAATTGCAATAGAATGCGCCGAAAACGGAAAAGTGGCAGTCGATATGTTTACCGCCGATGCGGACAAATACGACATCATTCTCATGGATATGCAGATGCCTGTAATGGACGGACTAACCGCTACAAGGCTTATTTTAGAAAATGAGGCATCCCAATCCCTATCTGTTCCTATTATCGCGCTGACGGCAAATGCCTTTAAGGAAGATGTTGAGGTCTGTAAGGCGGCGGGAATGGTTGACCATATCTGCAAGCCTATCGACCCCGTTGATATGCTGAATAAAGTTGCGAAATATCTGGTGGGAAAAGAAGATTGATTCACTACGTCTGTTACATTCCCACTACTTGCTGCAAAATATCCTCTCGCCCACAAATGCTTCCCCCAAAATTGCTTGTTCAATTCTATAATTACAACATATATTATCGCACTCGCGCAGCAAATACTCCCTGTTTATTTTTATTACTTAATAATATATAATAAATGCATAAAATCAATATGCATCGGAGCGCGAAATTATGAATGATGCCAATATCCTGCTGGTTGAAGACAACTTAGAGGTTCTCAATATGAATCTTGAAGCGCTGGAGGCAAACGGCTACAAAGTGTCTGCCGCTCAGACAGTGCGGCAGGCAAAAGAGGCGCTTGCGGAAAACGTGCCGGATTTGATCATGTTGGATATCATGCTTCCGGACGGCTCCGGAATCGACCTTTGCCGAAAGATTCGCGGCGCAACCGCGGCGCCGATTCTATTCCTGACAAGCCTTAACGAAAACGAGCAGGTGGTGCAGGGGTTGCGTGCCGGCGGGGACGATTACATAACCAAGCCTTATAGCATAGAGGAGCTGTGCGCCAGAGTGGAGGCCCAATTGCGCCGAACCCGGCTTATGCGTCAAGCATTCCACAAAACGGAAATTGGTTCTCTGCGATTGGATATGAAATCTGGCCGCGCATACCTGAACGGCGCGGATCTTCTGCTGAAGCCCAAAGAATTTTTAATGTTTGCCTTACTCATTCGCGCCGAAGGGAAATATTTGACTACGGAGGAGCTATATACCGAAGTGTGGGGAATGAAGCTCAATGAGAATTCGCTCACTGTGCGCGTGCATATCTCCAATCTTCGGAGAATACTAAAGGCTGCGGGTGCAAATGTTCAAATAGAGCATGAAGCCAATTTGGGGTACCGCCTTACGGTCGCCGGGAGCGATGAGAGGAGGATTCTATGAAAGCCGGTGCACGCGTCACGCTGCTGTTGCTTGCCGTATTGCTGTCAACCGGATCTATTCCCTTTATGCTCTTTGCCGCAAACGCGTCTGAAGAGCGGGATGCTGATGGGAATAATCCCGCTTATTCGTCCTTCGGATTTGGCAGTCCCGAATTAGAGGATAACGGTTTATCTGCTGAGGAGCCCGGCGATTTTAACGCCTTGTCGCTGGGTGCGTCTGCTGGGGACTTTTCTACCGCGCCGGGCATTTCCACGGAGGACGAGCTGCGGGAGGTTTTGCGCGCCGACGCCGGCGGGGTCGTCGTGCTAGGCGGGGATATTGAGATATGTGATGAAGTACTTGATTGGTACGATATAACAAATCCCCTTGTGATTGATCTGAACGGCCACAGCATTCGCGTTGCGGAAACCGGTTATCTGTTTGTGAGAGGATCGGTCTGTTTCACGGGCAGCAATGTGGCAAATCCCTTGTTCGTGGTGGAAGGGATTGTAGCGATGGAAGAGGTCACGATCGCGGCCGAAGGGGACGACGCCGTAGCCATTTACCTGCCGGAGGGCAGAGGGAGCTTGGGCGGGCGCTGGATGAATATTGAAGTAAACGGTAATGGCGCGGTCGGGATCAAGGCGGACGGCGATCTGGGATTGAGCGACTTGATTATTACCGCAAAAGGAGAGGACAGTGTCGGTATTTTATGCGACGGGGAAATCCGGTTGCAGTTTTCACGGGTGGAAGCGGAGGGCACCGCGGTTTTGTCACTAACCGGGGAATATTGGCTTTTCTGCGACGTCCTTTCTCCGAATCGGCCGGACTACGATATCGTCGAGCTGGAGGCAAGGGCCGATTTCCCATGGATCAACGGATACTCCGGGGCCGTGGGCGATGATATATGGCTGCCCGACACGCTGCTTTATATCATGGTGCTGCGCCCCGTCGGCAATACGGTCTACGACTGGTTATATGATATCCCCGTTTTATGGGATACGCGGGATGTAGACGCTTCCACCGCAGGCGATTATACCGTAACCTGCTATCCCCAGCCGCGCATTCCCGACCTGCCCATCAGGGGCCTTGAGCCTTTTACGCTTGCATACCATGTGGTTGACCCGGGAAAGCCCTATCTCGCATACGCCTACAGCGTATATGAATGCGGCATAGAAATCTCGTTCTTTTCAAGCATTGAGCAGTACGACGACATAAGGCTCCATATGTCGTGCGGCGAGGGCGACTGGCGCGACATTACCGGCGACGCGGGAGTGACCGTTACCCCCTATGGCGCGGCGGTGGAATTTCCCCCGCTGGAGGAGGGGATGTACTATTTCCAGTTGGAGGTAGTGGGCGGGCCGATGGAGGGCCTTTCCAACATCCTGCCCTTCCTGTATTCCTGGGAGGATCAGAACAGGGGTGGAGGCGGTGACCGGGACGGCACGGGACAGGGCGGAAACGGTGAGCTCCCCACACCCAATGACGGTGATCCGGGGCCTCCGGTCATTCCCACAAATACCGGAGACGGCAATGGAACCGGCAGTCGGGGCAGTGGAACCTCCGCCAGAGCCTGGAAAATACAACCGGCTGACACGGCGCCGGTGCCGGGGACTGTTCCCGCCGACGAGCCTGTCATGGAGCAAACAGCCGGATACATTGATATTTCCCGGCCGTTATCGGAAGAAACCATACCGGTGCAGGGCGAAATATCGGAAGCAACCGAACCGGAACCACGACCGGAGGGTGAGCTTGCAGCCGGTTCCGGCCCCATTCCCGCTTTGCCTGCCGAACAATCGGGAGGCGCGAACATGGACTCGGATCCGGAATCGGGATCGGATACCGAGCCTGTTTGGCCGTGGGTTGGAGCGGCCGGGCTGGCTTTGGGAGGCGGCTTTGCCTTTTTGCGGTGGAGAGGGGTGAAACGGCTTGGCAGGTGAAGAAAGCCGCCGCTTTTCCTGCAAAATCCTGTTGCTTGCCGTGATCCTTTGCAGCGCCGCGCTGTTTTATCTGGGCTACCGCTATGACAACAAGTATACATATCCCCGCCACCCGGCGGGCGGCGGTATTACAGTGCTGGACAAGGCGCGATATGAAAAGCGCCCGTTCCTTTATCTGCTGGACGGATGGGAATTCTATGCCGGCAGGCTTCTTATCCCGGAGGAAATTCCGGCTTATACGCCCGATACCTTCCTGTATATCGGGCAATACGGCGGCTTTGATCTGGGAAATCCCGACGCGCCCCGTCACGGCAGCGCCACCTACCGCATGAGCGTATATGTGGATGAAGAACCGCAGGATTATGCTCTGGAGCTGCCGGAGATTTTTTCACGATGGCGGATATGGGTCAACGGAAAGCTGGTGCAAAGCGTTGGGATGGACGACGCCAAGCCTCGGCCCGAGAGCTGGATGGCGGTATTTGAGGCTTCGGGCAAAATCGAGATTGTGGTAGCGGTCAGCGATGAAAGCGGCCTGTACAGCGGTATGGTTTATCCGCCCGCCTTCGGCAGCCCGGAGGCGGTGGGGAAAATGCTGGCCGTCCGGCTGCTCATCCACGGCGGAGCCGCCGCCGCGGCGCTGATTATCGGCATTCTCTGCCTTCTTGTAGGCTTGGGGTTCCGTTTTGCGCGGCCTTATGGGGAACTGGCGCTGCTTTGTCTGTGCTTCACCTTTTATTCCGCTTACCCAATTATTCAGGCTCTGGGTTTGCGCAATGGCATGTGGACGCTTCTGGAGCGGTTCTGCCAATACGCCATGCTGTCGGCTGTGCTCCGGTTACAGGGAAAGCTTTGCGCGCTTCCAAAACGCCTCCATTACAGCATTTGCGGAATTGGCGCTCTGGTCTGCCTGGGCATCCTCGCACAGCCTTTTGCATCAATGGAGCGGGCCGGCAGCTATTATGTTTTCGGCAGCTTCCTGGCGGGATACAAATGGCTTGTGGCCATCTATCTGCTGGGGGCCGGAGCATGGTCCGTATGGAAAAAGAAACCCAATTCCCAGGCGCTGATGGCCGGTCTGTGCGTATTTGGCGCCGGTCTTGTGGTGGAGAGACTGTTTCCGCTGTACGAGCCTGTCCTGCTTGGCTGGCCCGTGGAGCTTGGCGGCTTTATCCTGATGCTTACGGCCACCGGCATTTTATGGAGGGATACCGTGCTGATTTATCAGGACAGCCTTGTGATACAGGAGGAAAAACGGCTGGCGGACGTCCAGCTTGCCGCGCGAAAGGAATACGCGCTGCTGCAACAGGAATATGTAAGCAGTACCCGACAGCTTCTCCATGAAACTCGCGGACATTTTGCAATCATCCGCCACCACGCCGAAAGGGGGGAGGCTGCAAAACTGATCGCCTATGTTGACAGGCTTCTGGGCAGCGATGGAACCGGATCTCCTATGGTCTATACCGGCCATGAGCTTTTGGACGCGATATTGACGCTTCAATTCCGCCGGGCCAGGGAGTTGGGAATCTATGTGGAATATGATTTTGACGGTATCCCGGCGGATCTGCCCATGCCTGACCCGGATATTGCATCCATCATCATGAACCTGCTGGACAATGCGGCGGAGGGCTGTCAGAGGCTTGGGCCATGTGAGGAAAAATGGATGGAGCTGTGCATGGTATATGCGGAAGAAAATTTGGTCATTACATGCGGCAATTCCGCGCCTCCTCCTTCCGGAGGCGGTTTTGCCACAAGCAAGGCCGACCAACGAGGCCACGGATACGGACTTTCCATTCTGAGAGAAATCGCGGAGCGGTACGGCGGCGAATTGGAGATTGAGCGCGAAGAGGACTGTTTCGTGGCAACTATGCATATGAAACTGAATTTGTCAATAACTCTGTAAAATACTTAAAACGGTTCGCGGGCATGATGTGCTTGCGGATCGTTTTTGCTTATTGTTATAGGGGTTTATGGTACGTTAAATTTTGTTAATTTCAGTTTTAAAAAATGAATCGTGTTATAATGGAACCAGCGCAACGAAAACACCGGCTGCCCGCTTACACGGGTGCCGGTGTCGGCTTTTCATACGAAAGGAGGAAAGGCGTGAACAATTCCGTAGGGCCGGCCGGCTACGAGCGTTATCCCCTGTTGAGCTCTGTCCTGACGCAGTGGCTGGAAAAGGCAAGGAAGCTGGGTATCTATGTGGAATCGGAGTTTGAACAACTGCCGGCCGAGCTGCCGGTGGCCGAACAGGACTTCGCCGAGCTGGCCGCGGCCTTGATCGATTGCGGCATTGCTTCCTGCCGGGCACTGGAGGAGCCCGGGGGGCGGTGGATATCTCCAAGATTTTGCGCACAGGGCGGGGTGCTCCATGCGGAATGCTCCGCTGCCGGTGTTCCCGCGGATTTGACCAACCTCACGAAAAAGGCGGAAAGCTGTGGGGGATGGATACGGGTGGATCAATACGACGACAGCTATAATCTGCATTTTGAGGTACACAGACATTATATTATCCTGATCGATCCGTTCCCTCAAGAGCGAGCCGAGCTGGCAAAGCTGATCCGGGCAAACCTTCCCGGCCGGGTGGATATCCGTCAGTACGGGGATCCCGGCTCGTGTCCGTTACGGGAAATTCGCCGCTGTCATGCCGTCTTTATAACGCTGAACAGCGTCGAAGATGTGGTTAAGGCTTACAGCCTTCATCCCAATGGCGACAAATGGCCTTTGATAGTAGTCACCAATCATGAGCGATTCGGATTGGAGGCCCATGCCTTATGGGCCCGGTCTTTCCTCCTCAGGCCGGTAACGGCCGGACAGGTTGGGGAAGCACTGCGAAGATGCATCGAAGCAGAAAATACAATTTAAGAAAAGGATACTCTTTCGCATTCCGGACGGGTGGAAAAATAGTATTGAGGAGGAACGGATATGAATGATCATTTTAAGGAAATTCACTTGTTGCTGGAAGAACAGCAGTACGATCAGGCGGCCAAAAAGCTGGAGGAGCTTCCGGTGCAGAAGCTTACCGGGGAGGAGCAAAGCGCGGCCGGCGCCCTGTTTGCGATGCTGCCGCAGGAAATTTTGGACAGCTCGGTGGATTTGTGCTACAACCTGACGATCCTGAATATACAAGCCGGAGATATGGAAGCGGCGAAGAAATGGAACGGTCATTTGACCTCCATGCGCGATACGATAAAAGGCACGGCACAGGGCCGGCAACTGCTGGAGAACCGGATTTTCTGCGCGGCGCTCTGTTCGCCTCTCATTCCGGGTTCCAACCTGCTTTTGAATCTGGCGGTTTTGGCGAATGAATTTGGGGACGTCAAGTTCCCGACGTCAAAGGTTTCTGTGACGGGCAAATTTCCGAGCGTGCTCAGGGGGGCCAAGGATCTATCCGGGCTTGCCAAGCATTACCGGGCGACAGTCAGTATCGTAAAGCCGCTGCTGGGCGCTTTTCTGGAGGATAACGGCGCGGGCGTATGCGAGGCCGCCATCGCGGAGCTGCTCTATGAAAAGAACGATCTGAGCGGCGCGTCCCTTCAGGCGGCCGCGGCGCTGGCTGCGGAAAACCCGGAAGTCGCTTTTGCGGCCCTGGCAATACTCGCGCGTATCGGAGCCGTGGATACCACGTCCAAGCAGCCGGCCGAAATACTGTCCCATTTGGGAGACCTGCTGGAAAAAAAATCCGCCCATTGGCTGATACCCAATTACAAGGCGTTCCGCGCCCGTTTCCACATGCTGCGCGGCGATGTGGATGAAGTGCGTCGGTGGGTGGACAGCTGCGAGCTCAACGAGTTGAACGGCTGTATCCTGCGGGATTCTTACGAGCTTATCACCAAGGCAAAGGCATACATAGCCCTCGGGGAATATATGAGCGCCGCTACCTTGCTGGAAAGTCTTACGCTGTCCATGCAAAAGGAACAGCGCATACTGGATACGGTGGAATGCCTCGTTAACGGCGCAATCGTCTGCGAGCTTTTGGGGAATGGCGAGCTTGCTTTGCAAAAGCTGGAGCAAGCGCTGCTGCTGGCACAGGAGTACGGCTATATCCGCGTGTTCGCGGATCATGGCAAGCTGCTTTTTCACCTGATCGTCCGGTATATCAAGGAAGCGCAGGCGCATGAAGAACTCAGCGACAAATATATAAAGAAAATCACTGAGGCCGCAAAGGTGTATTCCACTCTGTATCCCGCGCTCTATCAGGCCAGAAACGGCGGTGGAGACGGAAACGCCGAAGAATCGGAGGAACTCACGCAAAGCGAGCTGCATGTCTTGCAGCTTTTGGATGAGGGAAAAAGCAACAAGGACATCGCGGACAAGCTGCATATATCAAATTCCACGGTTAAAAAGCACATCGCGCATATTTTTACAAAGCTGAAAGCCGCAAACCGTGTTGAAGCGATAAAAAACGCACGCGGTTTGGGTATTCTGGCGTGAGGGATCCTATCCATCTATTGGATAAAAATTATACTTTAGGCCCATAGATTTTTCGACATTACGTACTATACTGGGCATAAAGGCTGAGGGTATCGCGGGAAGCCCACCCTGCTTTCCCTCAAAGTCTGCCCGCAGGTCAGGAGGCGCGCATATGCCGGTCATGAAACAAAACCTCACCCAAAAGGATGCCGAGACCTATGCGCGCCTTACCGCCCCTTCCCATATGAAAACAAACCATTTTCGGGAGCATCAAAAAATAGAAGGCTATTTCGAAAACCGTGATGTCCCGGATTTTATGGGCAGCGACCGGCTGCTTAAAATAGACACGCTCTACGGCACCATCCAACTGGGCTATTACCCTCGGAAAGGTCAAAGCTTCCTGTTCGCCAATATTAAGACATCCATTTTTGACACCGCCGCATCCCGCTACCAAAAGGAGCTAAAGGAATACCAGATGATGCGCGGCCTGAAAACCGAAACGCCGAATGTGGCCTACACGGCGAAAAGACGCGGAAACAGCGCGGTGGTTCTGTATAAAGCGGACAGTCTCCCCTGGTCACGGCGTTCGATCCTTCCCTATCTGCGCCGGATCAACATGGAGGCTTTGGGAAAGACCATGCCGTTTTTAGACAAAAGTGCCGAGGTCTCCCAGCGGGAAAGCGCGTTACGGGGGCAGAAAAGCCTCAGCCGCGAGCTCAGCGAAAAAATGACCGGGCGGAAATATGCTGAAATGGCCTGGATCCGGGCGCGCCAGATGGAATTGCTGGCAAAGCAAAACGAGCTTGGAGCGTTGATTTACCGAAAGGATACGCAGCAGAGGCTATTCTTCCGCAAGCTGAACTACGCGCTGGATTTTCAAAAGCGCGAAATGTTCGCCTATTACCGCGACCGGCGCAGAGGCGGCGCGGAAGCTGGAAAGAACACGGGCCCGGTAGAAACCAACCGCCCTGAGGATCAAAATGAGTAATCCGTTTGCAACAAGTGAAGAATACCGTGCCGCGCTGTTGCGTTTGGGCGAGATGGTGCATTCCCGCAAACCGGATGTTCTTGTGGGGGAGTACTACGAAAGCCTTTGCAGAGGCGAGGAGACCTCGGATATCTTTCCCGCCTTCGCCGTTTTGCGCGCGGCGTTCGGGCTGGAGCCTCCCGAGGCGATGTGCGTGGCGCTGTGGCTATATCACGACGCTTCGCCGCTGCCTCCCCTCACCACCGGGGAGCTTCTGGAGCAGTGCCGCCGCATTGGCAGACGCTCACCCCGGCAAATACTGGGCAGTTTGTTTGTGGCCGACGGCGAAAGGGCCGTTCTCCATCCCATCGTGGCGGACTTCCTGCTGGAAAGGGAGCCGCGGCTGCCGAAGGGGCTGGAGCTTGCGGTTCCGGCGCAAGAAGAGCTTCTCCATGCGGAGCTTTTTGACGAGCTCCTCCAATTCCTGGAGCCTTATCTGCGGGATTCCGACCCGTTCCCTTTGATCGTCGCCCTGTGTGGGGAGCCGGGAAGCGGGCGCGGATTTCTGATCTCACAGCTCTGCCGGCGTCTTGGCGCCACCTTGCTGAAAGCGGATATGCGGGCTCGTCCGCCGGCTGGGGATCTGCTTCTGGCGGCGAAGCTTTACGGCTCGCTCGTCTGCATTGAATACGCGGAAGACGCAGGGGCCGTCGGAGAGATTACAAATTCCCTGGGCTTCGCGTTTGCGCGCTGCGAAGCGCCGCTGCCGCAAAGCCCGGAATATACGGTGTTGAGCCGTAATATCCCGGCGCTTAACGCCGAAGCCCGCGAAAAAATACTGCGGAAACTGTTGTCCGGCGTCCCTTTGGAGGAGGACGTCCCCTCCGACATCATGCGGCGCAGACTGAGCATCGGGCGAATGCAGAGCCTTGCGCGCAGCCTGGCGGCCGAGAGCAGGGTATTGGGGAGGCCGGTGGATGTGCAAGCCCTCCGGCGGATATTGGCGGAGCAAAACCCGCCCGGCGGGGAGGGAACGGACGCAGTCCAATGCCCCGGGGGCCTGAACGACCTTGTGCTGCCGCCGGATTTGCAGCGCCAGCTTGCCGAGCTGTGCGCCTTTGTAAAAAACCGGGACACCGTATATAAAACCTGGGGGTTCGGCAATAAGGTTCCCTGGGGACGGGGCATTTCCGCCCTGTTCTACGGCGCGCCGGGTACCGGCAAGACCATGGCCGCAGCGATGATGGCAAACGAGGTGGGACTCCCCCTTTTGCGGGCGGATATTTCACAGCTCATGAGCAAATACATAGGCGAAACACAAAAGAACATCGGCAAAATCTTTGACGAAGCGGCAAAACGCGACGGCATCCTCTTTTTTGACGAGGCGGACGCCATTTTCACGAGGCGAAGCGAAGCGTCCGACGCGCAGGACAGGTACGCCAACGCGGAAACGGCCTATCTGCTCCAGCGGATGGAGCAACACGACGGCGTCTGCATCCTGGCAACCAATCTGCTGCAAAACTTCGACGAAGCGTTCCGTCGGCGCATTGGGTATATGCTGCATTTCCCGCTGCCGGACGCCGAAATGCGGGAGAAAATCTGGCGGGGCATCTTCCCCGCCGCCGCCCCGCTGGAGGAGCTGGACTATCCGCTTTTAGCGCGGCAGATGGAGCTTTCCGGGGCGTCCATCAAGAACTGCGCCGTCCACGCCGCCTACCTCGCGGCGATGAACCATACGCCCATCACCATGCGGTATATTCTGGAGGGCGTGAAAAACGAGTATGGTAAACAGGGCAAAACGCTCAGCCCGCAAATCTCCGGGCTCATATCTATTCGGGAGGGTGCCGTATGAAGGCGTATAGAAGGATATTCTCATTATTGCTGGCGCTCGCTTTGGTTCTTTCCCTGCTGCCGGGGGAGCTTGCCGCACCGCTGGCGATAAAGGCGTCGGCCGCAACCACAATCAGCAACGCCGCGCAATTTTTTGAACTGATAAGCGCGTCCCCCGGCGGTTCTTTCATACAAAATGGGGATATTGTAATTACCGAAGGGCAAAAAACAAAAGAACTGTTGCTTACCGGCGATTATGACGGCAACGGCTACACAATTATCGTGAAGCACAATGACTATAAAGCCTCTTCCGCAACGTCCCTCGCCGCGATTGGCGGAGTGTTCGGCGAGGTTCGGGGAACGGTAAAGAATTTAAACGTAATCGTAGACCTCAATGTGACCTCGACAAGGCCGGGCATGGCCTCAGACGCCGTGCTCAGGCTGGGGGGGATCGCGGGCAAGCTGACAGGCACAATACAGAATTGCAGCGTCAGCGGCAAGCTGCGCCTGACCCAGAGCTTTGGCGACTACGAAGTCACTCAATCAGGTCAATCATTCACTACCCTGTATATGGCGGGAACGGTGGGCGGCATCGCGGGCCATTGCGACGGCGGAACCATCGAGGGCTGCTATGTAAATGTCGAAACGGGCTATGTGACCGACACGGCAAACTATAAAACGATATTTAACCACCTCGTTTATCCATATACTTATCAAAACATGCATCATTACATAGCGGAGGCGGGCGGCGTCGCGGGGCGCGTAACGAACGGCGCCATCACAAATTGCCTTGTGGAGAACAGCCTCATCACAGCGGCGGAAACCGTCTGCAACGATACTACCTTTTCCTTTGTGGGCAGCGTGCTCGGCCGCGAGCTCTCCTCCTCAAGCCTGAGCATTCAAAACAACGTTGTGCGGGGCACCAAAATGTACGCGAACTACAGCAGCGGCAGAGGCTACGGCTATGCCGGCGCGCTTGCCGGCTGGATCGATACGCTAGACAAAACAACCGGGAAAACGGCCGCTGCGGTAGGCAACAACTACCTTGACTGCTACGTTGGAGCCGCAGCGTTTGGAAGGACAAAGAGCGCCGTCAATTTCAACTGGAGCACCACGGGCTCCTATCAGAAGATAGACAAAGATGGCTGGCATAACGCCGACGACCAGTGGGTTATGAATGGCCTGACCCCTGTGGCGACACCCGATAGATTGGACGATTCCGGTATGTCCAAATGGGTCAACGACGTTGTGGACGCCAATGGCGCTTATCTGACAACGACGAATAATACGCCGGCGTCCATCTTGAAATGGCGCGCGACCGAGGCCCCGAAACTGAACACCAGCAGCATTACGCAGGGAGCGCCAAACGGAACGATCACGCTCACCTCGCCTGAAAAAATCGTGCCGGTAAACGGCGATACCAAATGGGACGGCGGAAATATCCGCTATGAAATGACATTTTCCGAGCAAACGGGCACAACGCTGGGGACGCTGCCCAACAGCGGCATCACGGCAACCGTTAGCGGCAGTACGCTCAGTATTACGGACAGCAATCTGGCTTTGGGAGGAGGGCTGGAATATAAAAAAGATGGCGAGGATACCGATTACACGTCGTATACGGGATCGATTGCGCTTGGCATGTCGGGCACCGACTATGTTCCGGCAACCTACCTCGTGCGAGCGGTGGACACGAAAACCGACCCAACCTACAAACCCAGCGCCGATGTGACAATTAAAGTTGAAGCGGACGGGACAAGGAAAATCACGGGCAACACCGTCGACGAAACGCCCCCGGGCTTGACGACAGCGCAGCGAACCGTAAAATATGGCGACGGACAAAGCGCATACCATACACATAGCTCATCGGGAAGCAACGATTTGGTTATCACAATCGTTCCCAAAGTCGCGCCGAATTCGGTGATTACGATAAAGACCTGGATGAATGTTGTTACCGGCAGTGATACGCCAAGCAGCCTTTTGTTCCCGCGCATCGCGGCCGATACCATAACGCTTGGCGATGTGACCGCGCCGCCCACCATATCGCCGGGCAAGGGCGAATCGCTGGCAAGCGGAATAACGATCAGCGGCGCCGGAACGATAAATTGGACGGTCACAACAACAGGCGGTACCAGTCCGGGTACCACCAGCGGGACAGGCGCAAACGTGCCTCCCCAGCTTGACGGCGATTGGGAAACACTGACCGTTACAGCTACCGCGAAAGATGGCGTCAAAGCCGAAAGCGCCCCCACGACCGTGCCCTATTCCTATATGCAAAAACCACCGGCGGCGGCCCCCTCCATAAGCGTTGGCGGGAACAGCCTGGCGGATCAATATTACAATCCCGGTGAAAGAATAAGAATCACACACACGGAGCAGGGCGATGGCGATATCTACTATACGACGGACGGATCCGTGCCGACCACTGGCAGTGTGTTGTACAGCAGCGAATACATCCTGCCGTCGGATCGCAATTACGTGACGATCAGCGCCGTGCTGGTGCGCTATAATTACCCCGACTCCCTTGTTGCGACGGAAACAATCAAAATAAAGACGACACACGGCTCCCCGCTCTTTTCCGTCGAGAACAACTCCTATATTCCCAGCGGACAGCCGCTGAGCATGCTTGTCCCGGAAAATGACCTGCCGCTGGTACTGCGCCCCGCGTTTTATATGAAGCAGGGCGACGGCATGCAGTATACCTACGAGGACATCAAAAACGCCCCCGATAATTACTACGGTGTGCTGGAGGTTTACGGCGGATATTCAAACGGCGTCGCCTTCACGCAATATTCCGATTACGCAAATGACATTCCTTACGTCACCTATAAGTTCGGTGACGGCAGCGAGAAGACCTATACGCCCTCAACACCGGAAATACGCCACTACAGAGCGGACACGGATACCGGAGGCTGGACGCTGAACAAAACCGAGCAGCCCGTTCTGCGCGCAATACCGCTGACGGGCACGGCGGGAACGACCATTGAGGTCAACGCGAAGCTGTCCGCCAGAAACACCGTAAGCTATACCGACGGAGCTTATCTCACAAAATCTATGCAGTACACCTTCTACCCGGCGGTCGCCACGCCGAAGGCTGCCCCGGCAACCTCTGAAAGCAATATTACAACGCTCAGCCCGGGCGCGACCGTTTCACTATCCTGTGCAACGGCTCCCGCCTCCGGCAGGGATGTGTTTCTGTTCTATTCCCTGACCGGCACGCCCTCCGTCAGCTATGACAGCGCGACCGGGGAATTTACCGCAAACGCGCGCACATTCCTTTACGACGCTAAACAGGGCATCGAGGTGAGAGGCGAGGCAAACTCCTACTTTAATATCTACGCGGGCGCCGTGAGAAGCGACATGAGCCCCAGCGAAATCGGCATCTTTACCTACCAGATTACCGGCCTCAGCAGCGTCGAGAATCCCACCGCCACGCCCACTACCTCCGCAAGCAATGTGGCGACGATCGAAAACGGCTCCCGGGTGGTTTTGGTAAGCGCCACCTCCGGCGCGAGGATCTTCTACAGCACCGACGGCGTACCGGAGGTGAGCTACGATAGCCAAACCAAGGTATATACGCCCGCTGCCGGAACAAAAGACTACAGCGGCGTAAAGGAGACAGGTATCCAGGCAAGCGGAGCTCCGGGCGGCGTCTTCACGATCTACGCGGTGGCGATGAAGGATGGAATGAGCGACAGCGAGGTGGTGACCCTCACCTATAAAATCGCGGAGCTGCCACTTGTGCAAGCGCCCGTTGCCACTCCGAAAACCACGGACGACAATGTACTTACCGTTTCGCTTGATTCCAGGGTTTCACTTTCCAGCGCTACCGCCGGCGCGAAAATCTTCTACTCAAAAACCGGGCTTCCCGCTGTGACCTGCGACAGCGCCAGTAAAGATTACATCAAGGCCAGCGGGACGCTGGAATACGATTCAACAAACGGCATAACCGTTGACGGGACGCCCGGCGCATTTTTTGCCATTAATGCCATAGCGGTTTTGGATGGTATGACCAACAGCAATACCGCTTCCTTCACCTACAAAATTGCCGATCTGCCCGTGGCGTCCGCGCCGACAGCCACGCCCAAAACCGCTGACGGGAGTCCGATAACGATGCAAAGCGGCAGCGTGGTAACGCTGCAAACGGCAACCAGCGGAGGGATGATATTCTACAGCACCACGGGCGTGCCGGTAGTGAACAAAACAGGTTCTGCCTACAGCGCGGGTGCGGGTACCCAGCTCTTTGACAAGAGCATCACTGTGAGCGGAAGCGCGGGTGAATTTTTCGTCATACGCGCCGTTACCGTAAAGGACGGCTATCAGGACAGCGAGATCGCGACCTTTACCTATCAGCTTCCCGCAGCGGTACAGGCTGTGTACGCCACCCCCGGTGAGGGAACGGTGGTGAAGAACACGGAGGTTACGCTTGCCACCACGACTACCGGCGCGACCATCTTCTATGAAACCTCCACCAGAGAAAGTGATCTCGACGATCCTGTACCAAACGAAAGCCAAGTATACACCAAGCCAATCAAGATCGAAGCCAAAACCTGGATTTCGGCAGTAGCGGTAAAGGACGGCGTGGAGAGCATTATCACGGAGTATGAATACAAGGTAGCCAGCACGGTGGGAGCCCCTGAACCGTCCATCCCCAGCGGTTCCGTAGTTGCCAAGGGGACTAAACTCATCCTGGCCTCCTCCACCGGCGGCGCCAGCGTCACCTACACCAAGGACGGCTCCGACCCCACCGACGAGAAAAACACCAAGCGGATGTACGGAACGGATATCGCCATCGACGCCGAGGAGGGAAAGAGCGTCAGCATCTCCGCCTATGCCCACAAAACCGGAATGACTCCCAGCGATGTGGTATCCATCAGCTACACGGTGAGTAAAGCGGAGAATGTGATGACCGCAAATCCCGCCGCTGATTCCACCGTAAAGCCGGGCGACCGGATCACCTTATCCACCTCGGTGAGCGGAGCCGAAATATACTACACCACCGACGGCAGCGAACCGACCCGGGATTCCGAGAAAGGCAGTACCGTGACGGTGGACGGCGCACATGGCGAAGCCTTTATCATCCGGGCGATTGCCGCGACGGAAAACACCGTTACCGCGCCGTATATCTTCAGCTACAAGGTGGTGGCCCGCACACCGGCCCCCAGCGCCAGCATCCCCAATGGCGCGGTTATTCTTGAAGGCGCTGCGGTGACGCTCACCGCTCCCGAGGGCAGCATCTACTACACCACCGACGGCAGCGAACCGGAAGCCTCCGGCCGGCTCTATACCGAGCCGTTTGAGCTGACGGGCTCCACGGTGCTCAAGGCGATTGCCGTGGCCGAGGGCAAGGCGGCCAGCCAGGTCGCGGAGTACATCTATACCATGGCGGGCCAGGTGGCGGCTCCTACATCCAGCCTGCCAAGCGGCACCATCGACGTGGGCAGCAAAATTACCCTGAGCACCACCACCGAGGGCGCGGCCATCTACTATACCACCGACGGCACCACCCCAACAACGGACAATCTCAGGGACTGCTTTACCTACGAAAGCCCCATCACCATCTCCCGGCCGGTAAGCATAAGGATGTTCGCGATAAAGCAGGGAATGAACGCCAGCGTGGCCAACACCGTGACCTACACGGTGGCGTATCCGTCCGAGGAGGAAGCGGAGGCGGACACACTCCAGATCCAGTGGAGCACCGATAAGCTGTTCCTGTTTGACCAGTTTGTGGACAGCGGCGAGGGCCCATTGTTTGAGGACATCGTGCTTCGCGACAGCCAGACGCTCACAGTGGTTTCCGCTGCTGGGGACGCGCTGCCGGAAAACGTGCAGCTTGTCGTGGTGCGTGAGAGAAGCCCCTCCGCCGAGGATGAGGACGCTGTGACCCGCGCGCTTGATATGGGGCTTGGAGCCCTTTACAACATCACCCTTGTCGGCCCCGGCGGCGAGCCGGTTCAGCCCCTCACAAGCAACGGCGTCGAGGTCGGCGTACCCATCCCGGAGGGATATGAGGATACCATCGTGCTGATCTGCCGTATCAATGAAAACGGCACGGTCACCGCATTCCCTACAAGGCGGTCAGCCGGCATGCTGTACGCGGTAGTGGATCATTTCAGCAAATACGCCGTGGCGGTACCCGCGTTGCCGCAGACAAAATCCTCCGCGTTTAAGCTTTGGTACATCTGTTTGGCGGCGGCTCTGATATTGGGCGGCGGAGCTTTGACGGTGCATATCGTCAGAAAACGAAAAAAGGCCAGGGAGGATCATGTTTCTTCATAGTCAATTCCGCTCTCGTTTCCCAACAATTAACTGAAGGTGGGCTGAGATATGTTAAACCGAAAATACTTCCCCTTTGAAAGGAGCAATTATTTTTCCGGAAAGCTGCTCACGGCAAAGGATTTTGAGACGGAGCAGCGGTATTTGAACGACAAGCGGCGCTTCGTCAACCGGCTCCTGGGCGGAGCCGGCATCGTGGCGGGGCTTGGCGTGGTCATGGCCGACGACACGTCCATCATCCTTCAGGCGGGCTGTGCCTTTGACGCCTCCGGGCGGGAGATTGTGGCGCCTGAGACAAAGGTAATCAAGCTTTCCACAATCGAAGGCTATAACGAGCTGACCACAACCTGCGCATATCTGGGGATTTCCTATGAAGAGCAGCCGGCGGACGAGGTTTACGCCGCCATGAACGGTGAAAGCGGCGATACCTGCTTTAACAGCGTTCGAGAGGGTTACAAGCTGATGCTGCTGGACGAAAATCTGGTGACCAGGGTGGAAAGACCGCTGGATGAATTTGTGACGGCGCTCACGGTTTATTCCGACAGCGAGGTGACGGTGACGCAGTATGTGCCCAGGTTCGTCACAAGGGACAGCGACCTTGCCATCCGGGTGGAGATCAGAAAAACGGGTCAGGGCACGGGCGAATACTCCTTCGCTTACACCCTGGAGGCACCGGGCTTCGCGGCTCCCGACGGCGAAAGCAGCATTTCGGTTTCACTCAGCGGCTTAAAGCTCCTGCGGGAGGAAAGCGCCGCGATAAGCTATACCCTTACGCCGGGCGCGCATATCTGGGGCGGCGGAGAGGTAGCGGTGACCGCAACCGGGTTTGTGATCCAGAAAGACGGCGAGAGCTTTTCGCTGAATGAAAATCTGGAATGCAAGCTCAAGCCGGTGGAGCAGGACATCGGGTCGCATTACCTCGGCGCGTACTACCAAAAAGCCATGGATAAGGAGCTGACGGAAAGCTACGATGAAAAGCTGTGGATCGCCAAGCTCAGCCTGTTCCGTCAGAAATCCGCGATTATTATCGACAGGGTGTACCCGGCGCCCTTCGGACAATATACCTACAATGCCCGGCAGCTGATGCGGCTTAAGGAGCTGGAGCGGTTCTATCCCGCCGCCGGAAAAATGCCGCGGCAGGCGCAGGCGGCCGGTAATGCCGGATTTGAGTTCAGGATCGGTCAGTCCGGACAGAACGATTACGCGAAGCAAACTGCCTGCGGCGTGTTCGATCTGGGACTGGGACTCGGTTACAACACAAAAGAACCCATATTCTCCGAGGAGATTATGCACGGTCTGGGAAAGGGCCCCGTTTACGTGGAGGCAGGGGTCGAATACATCACGACCGACACGCTCCGGGAGGTGGACTTGAGCGAGATCCTTCTGGGTGACATAAAGCTTTTCGCGTCGGAGGGGAGCGCACACGACGACGAACGCATTTACAACGTCTCCACCGCCGTCAAGGTGCTGCCGGAGCGCGGAACGTTTATCGTCGGCGTTCTGCCAAAGGAGGCGTCCGGGCTCATCAGCCTGCGTATCCGTTGGTTTGCGATCCATATGACCGAGGTTAGCAAGCAGATACGCACGGCCCACGACGGGGAGAAGTATATCCTCATCAACCCCGATACCATCGTGGTTCCGCCCAAGGGTACGGCGCACATCTCTCCTGTTTTCATCAACATGCCCACCGAGGCGTGCAGCTTCAACCTGGTGGACGCCGAAGGCGGCAGCATCGACAACAACGGCGTATACACCGCGCCCGCGAAAGAGGGTGTGTACGAGATCCGCGTGGCGGCTATCAGCGATCCCTCCATATATACCCACGCCTTTGCCATCGTGACCCAGAAAAAGAAAGAAGTGGAGCAGAGACCGGGTGACAGGAAATGATCAGCGCCCTGAATATGGAGCTTGAAATCGTGCGCACAGTGTTTCGGAACGATATCAATGAGGCGGGCGTCTACACCGACATCAAGAGGGATACGGGAAATTACTATACCGTCGTGTCCATCTATTCAAAATCCGTGGCAAAGGACATTACCGGGCGGATGGCGCTGAAAGGCCTCTTTTCACAAAATCGCGACTTCATTGGATCCTTCACACACAGGGACGCGTTGCATCTGGTATTTGCGTATTATCCGGAAAGCCGGCTGATGAACAAGGAGGCGTTTTACGCGCCCACCTTCGCGAAACGCAAGGACATTGCCCTGAGCTTCCTCACGGCTCTGGCCGAGACAGAATTGCGCGGGGATGTCGGCAGGCTTCTTATAACCGGCGAAAATGTAAATATCACGCCGGACGGCAAGGTGTATCTCAATTACTACCTGAATTTTCAGGGTTTCATACCGGCGGAAGCAGAGGACGCTTACCATCGGGACGCCGCGGATTTTGCTTTCGGCATTCTCACAAGGGAGTATGCGGCCAAATATGAACAGCAGGTGGAAATGTATCCCCATGAGCTGCGGCTGATGTATAAAAAAACGCAGAATAAGTCGTTCCGGTCTTTCAGTCAGATCATGGCGTTTGTGAATTCTCTTCCCGATAAGCCGGCGGAGCAGCGCTTTGGGATGACACGGCTGCTGGGTGTACTTGAAGGGCTCAGAAATTTTGTGATAAAAAATCCCGCGAACCTGTTCCTTGTCGTCGTCGTGCTGATCACGCTGGGCTATTTGGGCTACCAGCTCGCGGTTCGCGCCATAACAAGCAGAGACATGAAGGAAAACACGGTATATGTCGGCATGCAGCAAATCGGGGAGGTTTATCTGGGAGAAGAAAACGTGTAAAAAAGCGTGGCGGAAGCGGGAATCTGTTCTATTAATTCCTGATTCCCAGCTATTTGGGTGAGGTGGGCCGGATCGGCTATGAAAAAGCGTAGTTTATGGGCAATTCTCGTTTTGTTAATCGTCGCGCTGTCCGCTTCGATACTTCAGGCGGTCATGACAGCGCCGGAACAGATCGACGGCCTTGCGGGGGTGGCGGCGGCGGACGATGGAAAAACATGGGCGGCGGTCTATGAAAAAAACAAAATCGTATTCTATCTGGTTGGAAGTAACGGCGTTCGGCAGGACTCCTTTTCAATATCCCGCAGAAACGGGGAATCCACGGCGCAGATCGCGCACATGACGGCGGATTCGCAGGGCAACGTCTACTTTATCAAGCATTACACCGGCGCATTCGACGGAGTGTACGGCGAAAGGCAGGAGCTTTGCGTCTATACTCCCGGGCTGCTGCCGTTCGGACGGCTCAAAACCACCCGGCTGGACGGTGGGGAGGATTCGGAGGGAATACGGTATTTACACGCGCTTGTTTCAACCTCCGTGATTCTTACCGGAGTCAGCGGCGACGGCGACAAGCTGATCCGTAAAGCATACGACATCGAATCCCTGAAAGACACGGGAAGCGCGGCTGTCAAAAACCTGCGAACCTATCCGGCCGGTTCCGGCGAGGGGATATACAGGGCGGTTGCCGCCGGCACCGATGTCGTGTATATATCAAAAACCGGCAAGGTGTTCCTCAGCGAGGAGGACGCAGGCATCCCCGTACAGATTTACCCGGACGCGCAGTCGCAGCTTTCCTCCTACGCTTCGTTTATCCATGAGGCCGCTCCCGGACAGGTAATGATAGGGGAACAGAAAAGTGGGAACATCATGCGTCTTTACACGCAGGACGGCCATGTGGAATATATCGCGGAGGGAGGACGGGCCTTTGGCGCCTTGGCATACACGGGCAAAGACGTTCTGGAAATGTCGTTTCATCCGGAAAACGACGCCTCCTGGGTAGCGGTGGCGCAGAAGAAAACCACCGGGGCCTCCGAGCTGATTGTCAGCGATAACGGCGACATCTCGCTGATAACAAGAGTCAGCGATGGGTTTGTCCGGGTATTCTTCAAGATTCTTGGAAACACATTGCTTTATTCTCTGGCGCTTTTAGCCGCTATCGGCGCTGTCCTGGGCTTGTATCGCGTCGTCACCCGCAGCAGGATGATCCTGTTAAAGCTCATCCTTGTGAGTATTCCGTTGCTGATCGTAGCGCTGGTATTGTTCGGAGCCTATTCCTACGGTTCCTACCAAAGCTCCCTGCGCGGCACCTACGAGACAAAGGTCGCGGATCAGGGCAATCTTCTGCGGGCACTGTTTTCCAGCGCGAGCTTCGATAAAATCACGTCGCCGGAGATGTTTGGCTCCATGGAATACAACTATCTGCGTGCCACAATGGGGACTCGCGACGTCTATACGGGGAGCGCCTACTATGTAGACGGGAATCTGTATACCGGCGTTGACAGGAACCTGCCCTGCCTTTATCCGTTCGGTATCCGGCACAGCTCTACAGCGCGGGAGCTGTACCGGACAGCGGCTCTGACCGGTACGCAGCAGGCGGGTGTAATCACCGACCGGCTTGGGGAAAGGATCGTCTGCATTACCCCGGCAGGCAGCTCCTCCGGCGACACGGTGTTCCTGTTGGAAACCGGTATCTTTCAGGCGGAGATAAACCGTCAGACCTTTGGGTTCCTTCGCAACTACCTGATTATCTCGCTTTTATGCCTGATTTCGGCGTGCGCGCTGTTACTGGTCACCTTCCTGCGGATTTTAAAGCCCCTGGGCGATATCGCACAGGGCCTGAGCGAATTCTCCAAGGGTAACCGCACGGTACGGCTTGAAAGCGCGACTAACGATGAGTTGGCCGACATCGCCCGGGTATTCAACAAAATGGCAAAAGACATCGACGTTCAGATCTACAATCTCAGGACTATGGGGGAAACCTATTACCGGTTTGTGCCGCAGCAGATATTCCGGTTACTGGGCAAGGACAATCTGGCGGATGTCGGGCTGGGCAGCGCGGTAGAAGGTGAATACTGCGTATTGGTGGCCAACCTGTACCTGAGGCAGGGGCGCGCGGACTTTGAAAACATACAGGAGTTGACCAACCGCTTTTTTGCCATCGTCCACAAGGTTGCGGGAGAAAACGGCGGCACGCTCCTGACCGACAGCGCGGGCCTGCGGGATATTCGGATTATCTGCCCCAGCGGCGACGCCGCTGTGCGGGCCGCCATGGAGGCTATTGCCCGGATCGACGGACACAATGCGAAGAATCCCATCGCGCAGCGGCTGGAGGTATCATTTTTTCTCCACCATACCAAAATTGGCTTTGGTATCTGCGGCGACGATGAGCGGTATGTTCCGGCCATGATTTCCTCGGAGCTTGACGAGGCGCTGGGTCGATGCGAGGATTTTCGCCGCCTTTCCAGCCGCCTGATCGTAACCGAGGCCGCGTATGCGGTGCTTGAAGCGGATAAATACTATCACCGCTTCATCGGCTATGCCGGGGACGGGGAGGATGACCGCACAGGGCTGTACGATTTCTATGATTCCAGTTCCCCGAACCTGATACGGCTTCTGAACGATACGCTTGGCGCTTTCAACAAGGCGATGACATTATATGAGCAAAAACGCTTTTATGACGCGAAAAACATCTTCGCGGTGGTGCTGCGGGAGAACCAGTATGACAATGTGGCCCGGCATTATATCTTTCGGTGCGAGAAAAACCTGTAGCACCATATAAGCTTGTCTACAATTATTTCTGAAGGAGGGGACAGATATGTTTTCCTTGCTTGCTTCGATGATAAAGCGGCTGATAACGGCGATTTCCACGCCGTTTCGGATGCTCATTGTCAGAGTGCAGAGAATGCTCAATATCAATGTCATATCGGCGAAGCTTATACAGCCGCTGACCAAAAACGTCAAAAAGCTGATGTCGCTGCGCCCCTCCGAAAAATCCGATTACATAAAGGTGGGCAGGTTCCTTGTCTTTAAGCAGCTTTTGGCGCTTATCATATTGGCGGCCTGCGCGGGCGTGTTCATATATTTCCAGATGTTCGCTTCCCAAATAGAAACCGCGCCGGTAAGCCTGACCGGGATAAAAACCGATATTACTTTTCGCTACGACGATATTGAGATTAAGAACTTTACGGGTATTGCCAATATCAGATCCTTCGACGGCGGTATTGTGTATACCGGAGAAATCGTGGGCGGCGTCTGTAAGGGCAATGGCCTCCTCTACGCCAGGGACGGAGGGATTGTATACGAAGGCGGTTTTGACAACAACCGGTACAATGGCTACGGCGTGAAGTACGGCGCTGAGGGTAAGGTAGAGTATGAGGGGGAATTTGCCGATAACCTCTATCACGGAATCGGCAAGCTGTATAACGCGAAAGGGACGCTTTTGTATTCCGGCGGCTTCGCGGCGGGACTGCACGATGGCGGCGGCAGGATCTACGACGAAAACGGCGGCCTTGTTTACGAGGGGATGTTCGCTGCGGGCGAAAGCCACGGAACGGGCACACAGTATTATCCCGGCGGGGCGCTGTACTACCGCGGCGAATTCTTTGAAGGAGCTTTCCAGGGAATCGGCGAGCTTTATGACAAAAGCGGCCGGCTTCTCTACACCGGCGCCATGCACGGCGGAAAAATCAATTACCAGGCTTTGGTGGGAGCTACCCTCGCGGACGTGGAGGCCGCTTTCAGCGAACCCCCGGGCATCTATTACCAGGAGGACGGCAACAGCTGCTTCTTTTATGAAAAGGCGGGTGTGGTTGTCACAACCGACTGCCGGGTAAAGGTGCACGAATGGGAACGGGAAAAGGAAAACCCCTCCGACGGTTATTACTACATGCCGGAGGAAAGCGTTCCCGGGTGGGATTCAAGCGATTTGAACGAGGGGGTAACGGAATATGAACAGATTCCTGAACCGGATGGGGTAATTCCCGTGTTGTCACGGTACGCCGGCCTGTCAGTTGTTCCGATGAACTGGGTTGCGATTGATCCCTATAATCCCGACAGTTCATCGGAAAGCTCGTCGGAGTCAAGCTCCTCCAGCTCTTCGAGCTCATCCAGTTCATCGAGCCCCTCCATCTCTTCCGATACCACCGGAAGCTCTTCTGAGGCGGCAGCCGGTGCGGTCAGCGGCAGTGAATCCAAAACAGATAACGGGAACGGCATGCCGGATTTTATCGAAAAAACCAAACAGCTCTATTTTGAGATCGACAAGGATGTTTGGCAGCCGGAGCAGGAGCTTGATAAAACCAAGGTGCTTGTCAAGCGGGTGACGGTAATTGACAGTATGCCCCCGCCGGAAACCGGCATGACGCCCATCGAGGACAACGGCCCGCCGGTTGTGGAGGACTGCGTGGCAATCGACCGTATTCGCAGGCAGGCGCCCACCGCCTTCGCGGACGTCATGTATGAAATCGATAAGCAAAACAAGCTATTTCAGCGGGTTTGGAGCATCAACTACGCCGACCGTATTATTCGCAGGGCGTTCATCGCCGACGATGTGACCTGGCGTTTTTGCTACCAACCGGACAACAGCGAAATACCCGCCTATTATTCGATAGAAGCCCAATAGAGTGGAGGGAAAGGAATGGCCGATTTTTCCATCATTTCGGATACGAGCGCCGCGCTGCTGGGGATGCTGCGGGAAAACCTGTGCCCCGACCCCGTGTTATCGCCGGAATCCATCATACTGGTGTCGCCGTCGGATAAGAACAGCGATTACCAGTTGGGATTATACCTGTACGACCTTCGGGAGCTGAGCGAGTATCGGAATACCACGCCCGTACACGGTGAAAACAACCTGCGAACAAAGCCGCCCAGGCCGCTTTCACTGTACTACGTTTTATTTATGAACAACAAGGCGCAGATCGCGGCCGGAGCGGAAATGGAGCAGCGCATCTTCGGCAGGGCCATGCAGGTGCTCTCTGATAACAGCAGTCTGAGCCTTTCCGAAACGAACCCCTATCTGCAGCCGGACGAGGAAACCGCAGCCATTTCCCTGCTGGGTCACAGCTTTGAGGATAAAACAAAAATCTGGTCGGCACTCCAGTCTCCTTATCAGGTAGGCGTCTATTTCATGGTATCGCCAGTTATGCTGTCCTCCCGTGTGCAGGAAAGGATCACCCGCGTCACCGACGCTAGCTTCAAAACCGGCGTCATCGCTTCCCCTGGTGTCTTTATTGAAAACTCCCGGTAAAACTGTTTCTACCAACTACTAATTCCTGACCACTAACTATTAGGAGGGGTGTGTATTGCTTGATTTTAAGGTTGCCTTTGCGCTGCTTCTGTACGATGAGTTTGACGGCTCGGCAATTACCGACGCGAGTGTCCTGTTCCGGTGCGATGGCAGGATCGTAACCCCGCTGCGGAAAAAGGAAGGCTTTTACGTATTTCGCGGGCTGGATCAGCCTGAGATAGAGCTGGAAATCAGCCGACCCCATTATCACACAAAAAACAAGCGCGTTATAAAGAACTGCCTTGACCCCGGATATCCGGTGGAAAGAGAAAGGCTTTTGCGGCAGTATCCGGGGAGGTTTTCGGACTGTGAATGGCTGCATGGCGATTGCCCTCCAAACAGCGAGGTGCTGGCCTTCTCGGAAGATGAGCAGGCAAGGCTGCAAGCCGGAGACGACGGAAAAAACCAGTTGACCATATTGGGCTGCGCCGCGGGCAGACTGGTTGGCAGGCGGCTGGCGCTGGAAAAGAAAAGCGGCGAAACCTTCCTGCTCACCCGGATGGCCGCGCCGGGAGTGTATCTGACAGACAGGGAGCTTGCGTCCGCGCCGAAGGGTGCCTGGCCGGTCATCCGGGCCTATCTTTCCCAAAGCGGTTCGGACGGCCGATACCATATCCCGGTGGAGCGTGGCGTGAGCGGGAGACCTACAGATTTGGCATATCGCGGCAGGGGGAAGGAAAATGGGTTTATGCGTCTGTAACGGAGCGCAGCTGATGTGTTCATTTGGCACTGCGCCGGCGCCAATGGTGGTGCTGCCCGCCAAAAAGGTGATGGTTGCTCTGCCGGCGGCAACCATTATGGATAGTGCTCCCTTGACCAACATCATGCCTTTCGCAATGTGCGTCAGCCTCTCAAATCCCGCCGTTGCGGCAGCGACAACCGCCGCGCTGGGAGTCCTGACCCCGCAGCCCTGCGTACCGGCCACCGCGGCCCCTTGGGCACCGGGCTCGACATCCGTGCTGATTGGAGGTGTTCCGGCACTTGACAACATATCCAAATGCATGTGCAGCTGGGGAGGCGTGATCCAGATTCTGTCCCCCGGCCAGACAAAAACAGTCATCGGTAAATAACCCAATCTTTACAAAAGGAGGAGAGGCTGCGGGAAAGCCCGCGGTCCAACAAAAACATGGCAGAATATTTGTCCCCCGGCGTATATGTGGAGGAATTCGAGTCCGGCATGCAGGCAATGGAGGGCGTGAGCACCAGTACCGCCGGCTTTGTCGGTATGGCGGAAAAGGGATCCGTTACAGGAACCCCCGTATTCCTTACCAGCTTTGCGGATTACCGGCGCAATTTTGGCGGGTATCTGTCCGAAACCACCCACGGTGCGAATCGTTTCCTGCCCTACGCGGTGGAGCAGTTTTTTGCAAACGGCGGCGCGCGCTGCTACGTCATGCGTGTGGCCCCCTCCGACGCGAAGGCTGCCACGGCGGTGATGAGCGCCGTCACGGTCAGCGCCAGGAACCCCGGAAAATGGGGCAACAATGTCAAGATCACCGTAACCCAGGCGTCCAAAACGAAGACCCAGATCGTGGATGTCGCCGACGACATCGCCACCTCCAAAAAGCTGTATACGTTTAAGAGCACCGCCGGCTTTGAATTGGGCGACATGGTTGCCCTGGTGGAGAAAGGCAACGCCGTCGCGCACAACCGCATTACCAAAATCCAGGACAACATTGTCTGCTTTGAAAACGACTTTGAGCAGGATGCGGTGGACAAAAACCTCGTCCCTAAAAAGATCATCACAAGCTGTGAGGTGAATTTCGGGATCAGCTTTGAAGATACGGTGGAAAGCTTCGAGAACGTATCCTTTAATCCTGAAAGCTCGTCGTTTATCGAGAATGTGCTGTCCAAATCTGAGATAATCACTGTGCAGTACAATTCCATTGATGGTGTGTTCCCGCCCATGCTTGCCATATCCGGCGACGCGGCCTCGGTGAAAGAGGTGTTCGCCCTGTCCGGCGGCAGCGACGGAAGCTGCAAGGCCGAGGACGACAGCATCTACATCGGCGGCGGCGATGCCCCCGGCAAGCGCACCGGCCTGGAAGCCTTCCTGGAAATTACCAACGTGAGCATTATGGCGATCCCCGGCATCACCTCCCCGGCCGTGCAGCTTGCCCTTGTGGCCCAATGCCAGAATCTGGCAAGCCGCTTCGCGGTGCTGGATATGCCCCTTGCCATGAGTAAGCCACAGGAGCTTTTGACCCACCGGGAAATCGTGGACAGCGATTACGCCGCCATGTACCATCCCTGGATTCAGATCTATGACGCTCAGGCAAAAAAGGCGGCGTTTATCCCGCCCAGCGGCTCGGTGATGGGTATCTTCGCCCGCAGTGACATCACAAGAGGCGTCCATAAAGCCCCCGCCAACGAGGTGGTCAACAACGTGCTGGGCCTTTCCTGCCTCTACAACAAGGGCGAGCAGGATCTCCTCAACCCGGCGGGCGTTAACCTCATCCGCGCGCTGCCCGGACAGGGAATCCGGGTCTGGGGCGGCAGAACCTGCTCCAGCAACGGGCTGTGGAAATATGTCAACGTGCGCAGGCTGTTCATCTATCTTGAGGAAACGATCAAATCCCAGACCAACTGGGCAGTGTTCGAGCCCAACGACGAGATGCTCTGGATGCGCGTGCAGCTCACCATATCCGCGTTCCTGCGCGATATGTACCGCTCCGGTGCGCTGGTGGGGGCAAGCGAGTCGGAGGCCTTCTTCGTCAACGTGGGCCGCGATACCATGTCCCAGCAGGATATCTTGGGCGGACGCCTGATCTGCGTCATCGGCGTGGCGCCCAGCCGCCCGGCGGAGTTTGTGATCTTCCGCATCACCCAGAACACTAGGGAGTAAGCAATCCCAGGCCGCACACATTCCGCACGCCATGTGCGGCGATAACCGCAGTCATTCCCACGCGCACGAGCTTGCGATAAGCTCTGTTCTACTATTTTCTAACAACTATTTGGGAAAGGATGGATAACTGTAATGGCCATCAATACATATCCGCTGAAAAAATATAATTACCGCGTGCAGATTGACAACATCGACGTCGCGGGCTTCTCGGAGGTGAGCGGCTTCGATGCCAGCGTAGACGTTATCGAATACCGCGAGGGCACCGAGGCCATCAACTCCCCCCGCAAGATGCCGGGGCTTACGAAATACGGCAACGTCACCCTCAAGTGGGGCATGACCGAAAGTCTCTCGTTCTACGAGTGGGTGGCGGGCATCTCCAACGGAGAGAAGGCCGCCGCCGAGGAGCGGGTGCAGGATATCGTCATCTTCCTGCAGGATGACCGTCACAGCGATACAGCTAATTGGACACTGGTAAACGCCTGGCCGTGCAAATACACCGCCCCCGATTTCAACGCCAGCTCCAGCGAAATCGCGTTTGAAAGCGTGGAGCTCGCCTTTGAGGAAATGAGAAGGAACCTGTAGCAAAAACAGGATGAAGGATGTGGGGGCGGTTATCAACCGCGGACGATTGATTATCGCCCCTACGCCCGGTTAACTAAATGGAGGGGTTTTCATGGAACACGAATTTACTACCGAGTTTCCCTTTACGTTGCCAAAAGGCTACGTGGATCCCGCCGGCACGGTACACAGGGAGGGCGTTATGCGCCTTGCCACCGCCGCCGACGAGATACTGCCGCTGCGCGACCAGCGGGTCATACAAAATCCCGGTTATCTCACCGTTATTTTACTCTCGCGCGTCATTACGGCGCTGGGGGATGTGACTAAAATAGATCCCAAGATGATTGAGAAGCTTTATTCCTCCGACCTTGCCTTCCTGCAAAATATGTACGCTGTCATCAACGCTGTCGAGCCGATTGTCAACACCTGCGTCTGTCCCGAGTGCGGGCACAAATTCGACGAGCCCATAAATTTTACGATGGCGGAATAATCGTGTATCCCGAACCGGAGCTTTACAAGGAAATGTCCTTCCTTTCCTACTACTACCACTGGGACTTTCCCACGGTTATGACGCTGGATCATAAGACAAGGCGCAAATTCTGCGCTGAGATTTCCGCGATTCACAAGGAGATAAGCGGCCAGCCAAAAAATGTTTTCGAGGTGTAAGAAATGCCGTTACCAATGTTCTCATATCAGAGCTCGAAGCCGGTGCCCTCCCATAATTTCGTCGTTATCATCGGGGTGATGCCGATCCCGTTTTCCAAGGTGAGCAGCATTGAGATCAGCATTGAAACCGAAGCGCTCATGGAGGGCGGGGAAAACCGTTTTGTCCATTCCCTGTCCAAGCCGGCGACCACTGAAAAAACTCTGGTGCTGGAGCGGGGCGTGGATTCCGGGCTGTTGGGAGCGGTTCTGAGCACCGTTGCGACCACTACTCTGCGGGTGGGCGCCGTATTCAGCTTTATCGTCATATCCGTTCTGGATCAGTGGGGGCTTCCCAAAAAGATGTATGCCGCGACCGACGCCATCCTGAAAAAACGCCATTTTTCCGAGCTCAGCGCCATGAGCGGCGAGGTGTTCGTCGAGAGCCTGGAGTTTGTCTACAAGGATATGACCGAGATACCGGGAGTGAATATTCTGTTCAGCGGCATCGAGGCGGCAAAGGCCGCTTCCAGCAAAATGGAATTCCCATCACTCAAACCGCCTGCTTACAAAGCGCCTCCTCTGCCGGTGGATTATGATCGAAAGTTTACCAAGCCACTCAGCATCCCCTCCAAAAGACCGCTGCAAAAACCGCCTGTTAAGCCCACTCCGACTGGATTGTCCTTGCTTAAACCGCCCGCACTAAAAGCGCCGGTTAAGCCTCCGCCGAAGCCATTCACCCTGCCCCTTGACACCCCGGCGAAGAGGCCGTTGCAAAACCCGCCTCCACTGAAACCGCCCGCGTATAACGCGCCTGCGAAGCCTTCGGGTGATGAATAAGAACCTCCGTTTTAGAAAGGCGGTGACGGGAAATGATCAAAACCATATCGCAAGCGGATTTTGCCGGACGGATTATTTCCCGGTACATGACGGTTTCACCCGATGGGCAAATTCCGGCGGAGATGCTTCTTGCGTCCCCCGAACCGCGGGTTGGCGGGGAGACCGCTCTATTGAAAAGCATTCGCAACATACGATATATCAATCAATTGATAACCGAAAACAATATCTTCAATATACATATCGGCTTCCGTTTCCCTGTTTCGGTGCTCGGCAAAGCCGTGCGTGTAATCAATGAAAGCGCCGCCCGGCATATTGGAATGCTGGAAAAAATGCACACGGCCCCGCTGCCCCGGTATCATGGCAGCCTGCCGCCGGTTTCGGCAGCCGGACACAACACGGACGTTCCCGCTTTTTTGCGGCTCCTGCAAACAGCCCCGGCTTCGGAAGAAACGCGGGCTCCGGCTCATTACAAGACCGATAAGGAAAAGCTTACGTCCCCTCGAAAGCACCCCGCCGCAGGGACGGGACAAAAAAAACGAAATCGGGAGCTGGCGCGAAAGGAAGCCTCACCGGCGTCCCGGCGACCTCAGCAAACAGAGGAAAAAGAGCAAACATCTCAGCCCCTTTTAATTGGAGCCATGGAGGAAATATCTCAGCAAAAGCCCCATGTTTTACGGGAGCATTCCTCTTACAGCCGGTCAAGGGCGTTTTCTGCCTTTTGGAGTGAGGATAACAGTATCCCGGTGTGGCACAGGCATATATGGGATATGCTGCATACTGTTGATAACGAACCGGAGACCGGAACACTATCAGAGGAAGCGCACGGACTCCCTTCGTGGACAGCGCGCGACGGACTCCGAATGCGTTACCCGGAAAAGGGCGGAGAGACGCGGACGCCGCAAAGCACGCACGCGCTGTCAAGACCGCCGGCGCTGTCTGTCTCACCTGGTTTGCCGGCGATTTCAGGCAGGCACGGGAAAAGTGAGGAAGCGTTTTCCCCCATGCATCCGAACCGCGACAGGATATCACAACCAGTTTTCGATAGCGTATCCGCGAGGGAAGCTTCGGTGCCTTTTCCGTCGGTGAGGAACAAGTCGGAGTCTGCTTTGCCTGTGCCGATACGGCAGAGGAAAGAGAATAGACCGTCTGTACAGCCTGAGATCAGCCTGCTCAGAGCTTCAGCCGCCCCGGGAGCACGTTTGAAAAAGGCGGCGGATGCAAAGATAAACAGGCCGGAGGATGGCGGGCATGTGACCCGCGAAGTGGAAAATCCGGTTATAAACACCAAAACCGCGCCGAAAACGGCAAGAAGCGCTCCGGATTTCCCTGCACTTACGGATACAATTTTTACTTTGCGGCATCCTGCGCAATCGGTTCTATTGTCTCCACAGGCTTTGGCGCAAGGAGAAGGTCTGCGGCATACCGGCAACCCGCAAAGGCCGCCGGTAACGGATGAAGGCGCTCATGCCGCAGGAAAAGGCGTCGCCATCCAGTTTACAGGCGGGCACGCAGCTATCTCCTTGATGTATCAACCGATCATAATGGCCTCACAGGCTTTTGCGCCGATTACCACTTTTCGGCATACCGGCAGCCCGCAAAGGCCGCCTGTAGCGGATAAAATCGCTCATGGCACCGGAAAAGGCGGCGACATTCCACTAACGGGCGGGCAAACAGCTATCTTCTTACGGCATCATCTGCGACAGGATACCTTCCCACATTTGGAAAGGCTTTCGGGAAAGAGATTGCCGTATTTATCCGGAAAGCAGGATCTCAGGGGTATATCCATCCCGGCTGCCCCGCCGGTGGATCATTCCGGCGGTAATTTGGAACAGCCTCGCCCCGCAGGAAAGCCTCCCGCCTATTGGAGCGATATCATGCCGGCTCCACTTTTTTCCGGTCATGGCGTTATGTCCGCATCCTATTATACGCCCACCCCGGGGAAGGAGATCCGGCAAGCGCAAGGGGCGGCCGGTTTCCATCTCCCCGGCGCGTCGATTGTTTACCGGAGGGATGCCCCTCGGCAGCTGGCGGGGCAGCCAGCCGTTCCGCCCAGCATCAGCGATGATATTGAGTTCATAAAAAAGACTGTAAAACAGCCTTCCACGGCTGTACAAATCAGAGAACCCAACACGGCCGTCAATCTGCCGGGCAGCGCAGATAATACTATTTTGCCGGATGCCGTCCGGAATCTCGACCAGCAGGTAAACGATATCGCGGACAAGGTTTACAGCGCGCTGGAACGCAGGATGCGAAGCGAAAGAATGAGAAGGGGGCTGTTCTGATTGGGCATCAAGGCCACGGTCAAAAAAGTAAACAAAATATACGGTAACGGAAAGCTGGAAAAGGCCTGCTTTGTTGTCTATAAAAAGTCCGGAGGCACCTATAAGGTGGACTCCAGGGTGGAGGTTCAGTTTAATCCTTCGGAATATGATATCCGGCGCGGGGTTAAGCTTTCGGAAAAAAAACCGCTGGGCCGCGATACGTCCCCTGACGAGATTCAGACGTCGTATGGGGGCCCCTCGACGCTCTCGGTCAGCCTGTACTTTGACAGCTACACGGAGCTTTTGTCGGAACAGAGCCTTGGAAATAAAGGGGTCGGTATGCTCACCAGTCTTATGAAAACCGGTTTTAACGCAATAAAGCCAAAGACTCTGCCCAGCTTCGATATGAACGAGGAGCTTTCGCCCGACCCCGATCATACCGTCAATGAACGCTTTAACGAATTTCTTGAGATGATAAAATACGACTACGAGGAGCATGAGCCGCCCTATGTGGGTTTTATTTGGGGAGATCATCTTCATTTTGTAGGCAAGATGGCCTCTAACGACGTACAGTACACGTTATTCGCCCGGGACGGCACCCCTGTCCGGGCAAGAATATCCATGCAGCTGGTGGGTGAGGATATATCCTTTGTACTCCGAAGCAACGCAAACCCGTTTGAGTCTCCTGACCGCACCAAGCAGCGCACCCTCCGCTACGGGGATCAGCTCTGGATGCTGGCGCAGGAGGAGTACGGAAACCCGGCGCGCTGGAAAACCATCGCTGAGGCCAACGGTATTCTGAATCCCCGGGTTATGAGCGGCGCGGTACGCCTCAAGGTGCCGTCTATCAGATAGCAGCTGGAAAATAGGAATTAGGAAATAGTAGAGCGACTAAGGGCGGTGGCGTTGTGAGTATGGATTTAATGACTGTGAACACGACTTATGCAAAGCTGCGGACAAAATACAGAAACTTCGGCGCGCCCACAGTCAGAATCCATGTGGACGGCACCGAGATCATCGAGAAGCTGAACGCAAGGATTTCCGGTCTTGAGGTCGATATCACCTCCGGCTTTTCGGCATCCGGCTGCGGCTTTGACGTGATCTGCCAATACGAGGCGAAAAATACGGATTTTGACGCCAGGGGGGCGGCGGGGCTTCTCCAGCTGGGCGCGAAGGTGGAGCTGGAGCTGGGGTATATCGAAACCGTTCCCGTCTTCTACGGCTTGATTGTGGAGACCGAATATATCCTCGGCGATGCGGGCCCGACCATCCATGTGGAATGCATGGACGCAAAATTCCTGCTGATGAAAGGAAAGAAGCTGCAGCTATTCAACGGGAAAAGTATCACCGAAGCCATCGGCGAGCTGTTGGACGCCCAGCCGTTCAGCTCCTATGTCAAGGGCAAAAAAATAGAAGCCGGCGGCGATAAGCTTGACATGATTCCCGCCGGGGCGGCGGACGATTACCAATTTATCGTTTATCATACCCGCCGCATTGGCCGCGAATTCTTCATTTTACAGGGTAAGGCTTACCTGCGCGCCGCCCCATCCTCCGCCTCTCCCGTCATGACACTGAGCCCCAACGGAGGGCTTCTGTCTGTAAAGCTGTCGCTGCGGGGCGGGAGCCTGTATAAAAAGACCAGGGTGGTGGGGATTAACCCCGAGAACGATCAAATGGTGTCGGGAGAGGCAGACCTTGACGGGAAATTCGGCAAAGGGCCGGGCGCTTCTCAAATGCTGGGGCAATCCGTAAAAACCCATTTTGACCACATGGTTACCAGCGCCGAATCCGCCGCCGCGCAGGCTAAGGCGCTGATGCAGGAGGCAAGAGGCGGCTTTGGCAGAATGGAGTGCCGCTGTATAGGGCTGCCCGAGCTTGCCCCCGGCCGCAGCGTCACCATTCAGGGTGTCAGCAGCGAGGCCGACAGGGATTTCTACATTCTGGAGGTGCGCCACACCCTGGACGAACGGGGCTTCTTCACTACATTGGAAGCGAGGATTGACACGCTATGAGCACAATCACCGATTTACTGACACCTTCCGCTGGTCAGACCGGCCCTGCCGCTCACGGCAGCTTTGTGCTGGGGACGGTGTCGGAAAATGCCGGCAAGGATTTCCCCGGCATGGTAAAGGTGGAATTCACCGCCTGGGCGGACGGCATGAATATTTCCAAATGGCTTCCCGTTCTTTGCTCCTACGCCGGAAAGGAGCACGGGCAGTATTTGATCCCCGAGGTGGGAGACATTGTTCTGGTGGGCTTTATGGGCCCGATGCTGGAGCATCCCTTTGTTCTGGGCAGCTTTTACCCCGCCGGGGCCTCCCTTCCGAAGGAGCAGTACGACGATAAGAACACAAGCCGTCACATGAAGACAAAGGGCGGCGTAAAGCTCACGATCAGGGACGAGGACGGCAAGCAGGGCGTGGAGGCGGAAACACCGAAGGGCCTCAGGCTGCTTGTGGACGATGAGAAAAAAACCGTCACCGTCACCGACAAGGACGGGAAAAACCGCGTCATTGTGGACGCCGAGAGCGGAGCCATATCCCTGTCTGGCGATAAAAAAATATCTCTCAAGGCGGGAAGCTGCGAGATCATTATGGATGGGAATTCCGGCGCCCTCACCCTCAAATGCGATCAGCTTAAGATTGAGGCCGGACAAACCGCAAGCGTCAAAAGCTCCAACATGATGACCGTCGAGGCGGGCATGCTCACGGTGGAGGGAAAGCAGCAGCTTGCCCTCAAGGGCGGCGCCATCTGCGAGATTTCCGGCGGCATGGTGAAGATTAACTAGGAGGTGCCACGGCATGGACGATACAGCCGCTTTTCTGGGAAAGGGATTTCATTTCCCGCCTCGCGTCGACCCGGTGACAGGGCGGTTTGTGATGTGCTCCGGCGAGGAGGATATCCGCCAGTCCATTTGCATCATTCTGATGACCCGTGTGAATGAGCGGGCGATGCTGCCCGATTTCGGCAGCAGCCTGCATGACTACGTGTTCGAGCTGCCCGATGCCGCCTCCATGGCGCTGCTGCGCGGCGAGGTGCTCTCGGCCCTGATCCGGTGGGAGCCCCGCATCGTCGATGTGGAGGTGGAGATCGACACCACGCAGATCATGGACGGCAAGGTTGTGCTGGACATTTCCTACACGGTGCGATCCACCAATAATCCCGGCAACCTGGTGTTTCCCTACTACCTGTATGAAGGGATAGGAATCGAATGACTTGTTTATTACTATCTGGGGGTGTGCGCGGATGCGCGATGAAATGCTGGATAAGATGAAAACCCTTGCGGAATCCTACGTACCGGAATGGAGCTTCACCGAGCAGGAGCCGGACGGGGGGTCGGTGGTGGCGCTGCTCTGCAAAAGCATGCTGGAGGGCAGTCTGGAACGCTATGCAAAGGTGCTTCACAAGCACAAGATACAGTACCTGAACCTGTTTGACAAATTCAAGGAGGAGCCGGTGGAATCGGCCAGAAGCTTTGTGCAGTTTACTCCGGTAACCGGCGCTCCCGAACCCGTGCATGTTCCTGCGGGGATCCGCCTGCTTGCCTCAAGCGATAAAACAGACCGCCCCATTACCTTTGAAACCACGCATGGCATCACGGTTACCACCGCGCGGATTGCCGCCATCTTTGCCACCGACGGAAAAAACGGCTTGATTACCCGGCAGTTTTCGCTGGAGGAGGATGCCGTCGTAGAGGACTGTTCCTTCACGGTCTTCCACGCCGACGGCGACAATCTGGAGGAGCATCTGCTGCTGCTGGGCTTTGAGGACACTTTTGACCGGCTGGACAGCCTGAACCTTGAACTGCTTGTCTCCGCCATCCCGGAGGAGGAGGCCCTGAAGTCGCTGGAGCTTCTTTGCGGTGGGGACATCGATTTCTCGGTTCTGTGCGAAGGCGGCTTTGAGTCCTTCGACAAGCTGGAGATCCGGGAGGGCGCGATTCGCCTGCAAAAGGAGCGCTTTCTGCCGAAAAAATCACCCTTATTGGGAAAAGAGTGCTATCAGATCGCCCTGACCGCTAAAAGGCTCAGCGAGATACAGCTCAGCGGGGTCAGGCTGCGCTTTGAGGGCAAGGATATCCTGCCGGACGAGGTGCGCTGCGGCGGCGTTTCTCAAAACCCGGCGCATTTCAGGCCCTTCGGGCTGCCGATGGAGATCTATGCCTCCTGCGAGCTGGAATCGGGAATGGTTTTTGCCCGAACCGGCGCGAAAACAACCCTCGACTTCTCGCTGGAGTTTGAGGTGATCGAACAGCTTTTGCCGGAGTACGAGGCGGAGACCGAGTATAAGGTGGTGATGAAGACTCCGCGATCGGCGCCAAAGCCGGTGATCCAGGAGGTGCGCGCCGACTACGTGCTGCTGGAATACCTGAGCGAGACGGGCTGGAAGCGCCTTGTGCCGGAGGAGCACGCCGCCCTGCTCTTTAACGGCTCCGCCCATGGCGAGCTGAGCATTTCCTTTGTTATGCCGTGGGATATGCTGCGTGCGGAGCACGCCGCCGGACAGCCCCGTATGCGGCTGCGCCTTATGAGGGCCGATCATCTTTATCAGATCCCCTGCCGGCAGCATTGCCCGGTTATTCAAAACATCCGCTTCTCTTACAGCTACGCCGATCAGGAGGTGGCGCCCGGCTGCGCCGTGACCCGAAACAACTTTCAGGTTCAGGACATCACCGGCCTTTGGCGGGAGGAGAAGAACGTCCTCCTGTTCCATTCAAGGGAGCATGATAATCCGGCCATTTACCTGGGCTTTGATGAAAATCCGTGGGGAACCCCGCTTTCCCTCTATTTCAGGCTGGAAAACAACGCGGACCGCCCGGTGGACTTCACCGCCCAGTACCTGACCGCCTCCGGATTTCTTCCTGTAAAGGTGGTGGACGGCACGGGGGGAATGCTTAGCTCCGGCGCCATGCGGATGATCGTGGGGCAGGACTGCGCCCGCTGCCCACTGTTCGGCCGGGAGCTTTTCTGGATACGGATATTAAATCATGACCGGGAGTGTAAAAGCTATCATCTGCCGCGCATTACCGGGATCTACACAAACATGGCAAATGTAGAGAATGTACGCACCCGCACCGAGTTTTTCTACCTGGACGCCGGTGATTCCGCCTTCCAGATCACTCTCAGCGAGCAGGGGCTGATCTCCGCCAGGGTGTATGTCAATGAGGCGGAGGGCGGAGACGGCGAAAACTGGGTGCTGTGGGAAAAGGCCCGGCGCCGGGATCAGCAGGGCCGGGTATACGACATTGACCTTGTGGCCGGGCGGGTCTCCTTTAGGAAAAACGCCTTTGCCTCCTATCCGGTGCGTGAGGACGGCCCCGCCGTCAAGGTGGTGTTTCAGGGTTACCACGGCTCCAGCGCCAATGTGGAGGAGGGCCGGATCAATACGCTTGCCCAATCCATCAAATACATTGCCGAGGTTAAAAACCCTATGGCGGCCTTTGGCGGATATGACGGCTTCAGCGAGGATTCATCCGCCTCTATTATCTCCAACATGCTGCGCACCAGGGGACGGGCGGTAAGCCGGCAGGATTATTTTGACCTTATCTCCCAGGTTTCTTACGGCGTGCGCAAGGTGAAGTGCCTCAGCGGCAGGAATCCCGCCGGGGAACCTCGGGAGGATGCCGTCACCGTCGCGGTGCTCATCGACGAATATGAGAAGGGCGGGCATATTTTCTCAGGCGTCAAGGAAGCGATTCGGGAAACGCTTCTGTCCCGCAGCGGAATTCTCCCGGCGGGAGGCACCTTAAACCTTATTCAACCCCGTTTTGTCCGCATGTCGGCGCGGCTGTGGCTCCTCTGCGAACGGATGGAAAACGCCTTTGATTTGCAGCAGCTATGTATGGACAGCATACGGGAGTTTATCGACCCGCTGCGGGGTGGCTTTGACGGAAGCGGCTGGGAAATCGGGGTGCTGCCCACACCCACCCAGCTTGTGGCCTTCCTGAAAATACGCAGGCCCGAGATGGCGGTGGGCAAAATCGTGATGACCGCCGAATACGAGGGCAGGGAATACGCGGTTGACGATGATGTGGACCGGCAGATCAGGAACCCCTTCGCCATGGCGGTGAACGGAGAGCATGTGGTGTACAGCGTTCTCTCGCCATAAAACGCCGCATAAATAAACGGGCTGCTCGCTTATGGGAGCACACTCTGAAAATGGGGAGGGTTATCATGTTAAGCGTACCCAAGCTGGACGATCTCAGCTTTGAAAAGCTCTTTGAACGGGCTCGCAGTCAGATTCCCATGTACACCGACGACTGGACCGACTTAAACCACCATGACCCCGGCATCACCGTGCTGCAAACCTTCGCCTGGCTTGTCGATACGCTCAATTACTACATCGACGCCACCGGAGAGGCCCATCGGCTGGCCTATCTGAACCTGTTGGGTCTGCGCTCCGGGCAGGCCGCGGCCCGCTGTAACCTCGCGGTCTCCGCGAAGGATGAAAGCATCAGCCTGGGCCAGGGCGCGAAGCTTCTGGCGGGGGATACGGTGTTCGAGCTTACCGAGAGCTACAGTGGCAACTCCAACCGGATGACCGCCCTGTTCTGCGAGGTGGACGGCGCGCTTTTGAACCTCACCCCATTGGCCGGGGTGGACGGGGAATTTGCCGGCCTGTTTACCTATGACAGGGAGCGGGAATCGGTTTTGTATATCGGATTTGAACGGGAGCTTTCCCAGACCGCCCGCCTTTATGTGGATGTGTGGGAGCATCCGGAGCGTATACCCTTCACAGACGATTTTACGCTGTCCCAATTGGCGTGGGAATATTATGACGGAGGGCGATGGCAGTCGGCGCGGCTTTTAAAGGATGAAACCTGCGGATTTTTGAGAAGCGGCTTTGTTTCTCTGGCGCTTCCCGGCGAGACGAAGCCCCTGCCCGGCCATTCCGTTTTGCCAAAGGGCCATTACCTGCGGGCAAAGCTTTTGCGTAACGAGTACGACGTGCTGCCAAAAATCGGCAGTATCTACCCGAACTGTGTGGAAGCGGTGCAAACCGGCACCGGCGCGCAGGCGCTGGAATATGTGTTTGACGGATCCCCCCGGCTGCCCATCGGTTACCATGTGGGAGAAAAGGATGTCGTCTGCGTTGCGGTGGAGGAGGCTGACGGCTACAGCCTGTGGTTCGAGCACGTCCCCGATGAGGATTCTCTCTGCGAGGTCATCGTGGGCGAGTTGCCCTGGCAGCGCGTTGTTTGCTTTGACAAGAAAAGGTTTGGAGCTTTCCCTGAGCCGGGACAGAAAATTCTTGTCACCGTCACCAGCTCGGAGCTGTTTGACAAGCTGCAGCTTGGCGTCACCTCCGGGTTTGCGTGCCAGCGGTTGGAAATCGACATTGAGAACCTGTATGCGCTGCGTCTTGCGCTGATGGAGGAACGGGACGGGCGGATCTTTTTCCGGCTCTGGGACTCCTGTGACAATATTGCCGCCGCCGCGTGCGGCGAAAGGGTGTTCCAGTATGACCGGAGCACCGGAGAAGTCCTGTTTGGCGACGGGATATCCGGGATGCAGCCCGAGGCAGGGCAGCTTGTGATGGCGGTCACGGCCAAGACCTCCCTGCTGGATGAGGGCAACGTCCGCCAGAGGCAGGTAAGTCGTTTCCTGGATGGAATCTATGCCGGTGTTTCGGTGAGCAATCCCGCTCCGGCACAGGGCGGCAAACGCCCCAAAACCTCCTACGAGCTGGAAAGGGAAATCGAGGAAAAAATCTACAGGACCACCCGCGCCGTCACCGAGCAGGACTATATCAATCTGGTACGCCGCACGCCGGGGCTTATCATTGACGGCGTGAATGTCATCAGCGGCAAGGATTATGCCGCGTATTACGGTGAAAAGCAGCATCCGAACACTGTGCTGATCGCTGTGAAGCCATACTGCGGGCACGAGCGCTGCCCCGCGTTGGGGGACGCCTACCGCCGCAGGCTCCGGGAGCATATTGAGGCTCACCGCCTGCTTGTCACCGAGGTGCGGATCCTGCCCGCCCGCTATCTGCGGATTGAGGCGGGCGGCAGAATCGTCCTCACCGAGGACACTCCCGCCGCCCGGAACCGGGTGGAGGAAAAGCTGCGGGAGCTGATTGACTTTGAGCGCAAGGGGAAATTCGGCACGGATATTGTCTGCGGAAGGATATTTTCCCACTTGGAGATGCTGGACTGCGTCGTCCGCGTGACCGGGCTGACCCTTTCCTGCATAGGGGAGGGCGGCCGAAAAAATGAGCAGGGAGACATTGCCGTCTATCCCGACACGCTGGCCCTGCTTCATCACATCGACATTGAATATGTGCCAAAGGAGGGATAACGCTTGAAGCGGGAGCCGAATTATGTGAATTTTTACAGGCATTCCCTGCTCAGAGGCTGCCATGCGGGCATGGAAGCAACGGACGGGCACACCCTCCGCCTGGCCGGACGAAGGCCGGGCAGTTACGTCACCCCTATGTTTGACACGAGGGAGCCGGAGTGTTCCTTCGGACGCCTGGTCGTCGACGGGCGGTTCGAGGGCGTCAAGCTGGAGGTAATTGCCGCCGCCACCGATGAAACCGACGTGTTTATAGACGATCAGCCTCAAAATCTGGAGCGCTACTTAAAAAACCCGCAGGTACCGGCCGACGCGAAAGCCGGGGCGCTGCTGCACCTGCCCTCCCGTGTGCGGCATGTGAACACGCGGGACATCCTGCTGTATGGGCTGAAGGGCCGGTATATCTGGGTCTATGTGGCGCTGCATCCCACGGAGGAATGCGACTGCGAGCTGGAGGGCATCCGGCTGGAGACACCCAAGGTATCCTTTATCGAGCATTTTCCCGAGGCGTACCGGGGTAACGACTTTTTTGAGCGATATCTGGCTGTGTTCCAGTCCATGTTTCTGGATGTGGAGCACATGGTGGACAATGTGCCGAGGCTGCTGGATTACCGAACCACCCCGGACGAAAACGTGGAATATCTGGCCGAATGGCTTGGGATCGGCAACCGGCGCGGGCTGTTCAGCACAGCGCAGCTGCGGCAAGTGATCGAGAACATCGATCTGTTTCAGGGGATTAAGGGCACAAAGCGGGCATTGGAGGAGATTCTCTTGCTGCTGACCGGCATCCGGCCGCGCATCATGGAGCATTTTCAGTGGCAGAGGCCCGGTTTTTCCCCGGCGCAGCTTGCCCTGGGTAAAAAGCTGTACGGCGGGAGCGCGCACCATTTCTGTGTGATGCTGGATTTGACAAAGCGGGAGCTGGACGTGGGCGAAAGCGATATCCGGGGCATTATCGAGGATTACAGCCCCCTGGGCTCGCAGTTTGAGCTGGTTTTCCTGAAATTCTGCAACCGAACCGATACCCACTGTTACCTAGACGTCAACGCGGCATTGTCGGTACCGGAGATCGCGGAGCTGGGCGACGGCGCGCTGGGCGGGCACATTACCATCGGATAAGAAACGGCAATCACAACGATACGGAATAGGAGTGGCGGAAATGAGCCTGTATCAAACGAAAAAGGGTTTTGACTACAACGCCTCCGAACGGGAGGCTGACCGCGTCGCCGAGAGATTTTCCGGCGAAAGGGACGTCGTCGGCTCGATGAGCCGCGCATTCGGCACGGATCTTTCCAAGGTGAAGGTGCACACCGATTTCAACTCGGCGCGCAAGGCCGAGCGCGAAAACGCCGACGCCTTCGCCAGAGGCAGCGACGTCTTCATGGGCGAGGGCTACGCGCCCGGCACCCGCGCGGGCAACGAGATGCTTTCCCACGAGCTGGCGCACACCATACAGCAGAGCCCCGAAACTCAGGGAATGATGCAGGCCCCCGCGCCCCAGGGCACGGTGCAGCGCGGCTGGTGGAAGAAAAGGAAGGAAAAAAAGAGGGCGAAAAAAGCGGATCGCGAGCTGCGGGCGCGGATGGGGAACATAAAGACTTTACGTGTGGCTGAAAAAGGAAGGGTCTTGGCGGAAAGAAAAGAAAAGTACTCTTCTCCTGTTGAAAACGAAATGAAAGATGGAAAACGCGTCTGGGGGCTTAACACCCCCGGGCTAATAGACCCTGGCATAGTCTCGTCTGTGGAGCTACAAGAACTGGATAGCAAGCGCCGGGAATCCATAGATGATTTTTTGAGTGGGACGGGAAGAGACATGAGGGACGAAGTGTCCGATTTGTTTGAATCCGGGCAGAGAGTCCTTGCGATGCAGGGTGGTCAGCCGGTACAGGGAATGTCGGCCTATCAGGCAATGCAGGCCGAGGGAAGCAAGATCAGACAGAACACAGGCATAGCGGGAGCTCAGCAGGCCACCGATGCGTATAATCTTGCCGGCAAGGATCTCGTCGACAGGATTCTCGCGATTTACAACACCGAGAGCGGGGGGCAGAAGACAACCGAGCCTGTTAATATGACGATTCCGGAAAACCAGGAGAAGGTTCAGCGCCTTGCCCTCTTGATGATTGAGGAGGTTGGCAAAGAACTGGAAAACTCACGGAGCCTGCTGTCGGGCATTGCCGACAGGCATGTGGAGATACTGAATGACACGATGCAGTTCCCTAAAATGGAAGGGGGGCAGGATCTCGTAACGCGGTTTATGCTGAACGATATGATTCTGAAGGCGGTAGGCGCCGTTATAGCGAGAAAATCCGATGACAAAATGCTGCTACAGGCTATGAATTTCATAATGGGAGGCTCCGCCCAGTTGATGTCTAATAAAGATACCCCCCAGGCAGAGGCGGTAAAAAAGATCGAAACAAGATATAAGCAGTCAAAGACAAAGGATACGAAAACGGACACTACTGAGCCAGCGCCCACCATACCAACCAGCTCAACCTCCATTAAATCCCATGAAGACCCCATTCCAAAAACCGCGCCTATCACCTCGAGCACCTCGCCCATCACCACAACCACCGCGCCCGCGCCCACCGTCGCGCCCACCTTTAATATGGAGCAATATCTGATGAATCGCTGGAAGCCCACACAAGGAACGACGGCGCCGAAAAAGAAATACGGAAAACCGGGAGAACACGAGGGCATGAACACCCTGCTTGACGAATTTATCTTGTAAATAACGGGGGAAACCATGGATGAACTGTTAACCGAGGCGCTGCACGCCCGCTACGACCCCATAAAAAGGAATACCCCCTATGGGGACGACAGGGCGTATATCCGCGATCTGCTGTCGCTGGTGTCGCTCTGCCTTATGGCTGCCTCGGGTTACAAGGAAGCGCTCCTGGAAAGCGGGGACGATGAAAACTCCGCGATGCACAGCCTGTCCGGAACCGCCATGAGCATCGACGAGGCTCTTGACCATGTCGGCGCGTTCTGCGGCGAACCGCCGCCCTCCGACGAGAGCTTGGTTCTTCTCGTCGAAATGGCCTGGGCGCATATCGAGTCCAGGCTGGCCGCCGCCAAAGCGTCCGGCCTTGCGCCGCGTCTGGAACGGCTACGGAAGCTGCTGGGCCTTTCGGATTTTTCGTTTTTCTGCGTTGCCTGCGCCCTTTCCTGCGCGCTGGATCGGGGCTTCGAGAGTCTGTTTACGGCACTTCACGGGGACGAAGCCCTTCTCTATCCCACCCTGGGGGTGGCGCGGTCTCTGTATTCATTAGCCTGGCCGAACCGGGAGGCGGGGTGGCTTGCCGATCCCGCCTCTGCGGAAAACCGGCTGGTGTTCCAATCCGCTCCATTGAACACGCCACCTCTGCTGCGTCCGCTGATGCTGCGGACGGGCATCTTTTCCCATATCCTGGGCGATATGCATATAAGCAGGGAGCTTGCCGCGTGCAGCGTAATACTTGATGGCTCCAATCAGGAAATCGTGTCGCTGTTTTTGGATAAGCAGCGGTGCGCGGCGCAGACGGCGCTGCAAAGAATGCGTCCGCGAAAAGAGCCGCGCTTGTGCGTTTTATGCGGGGCGGCAGGCAGCGGCAGGAAGCTGACCCTAAAGCGGCTGGCAATGGCGGAGGGTGTCCGGTTTCTTCTGGTGCGGTTGGATGAGCTGCCTGAAAATGCCCGTCTGGACGATGTCGCGGACGAGCTTTTGTCTCTTGCGCTCTTGAAAGGGATCATACCGTGCTTTTCGATGGCGGAACCGGCCTCCGATACGCGGTTTGCGCGGATTCTCGCGGTGCTTGCGCAATACCGAACCGGGGTGTTTCTCCTTGCCGACTCGCTGCGCAAGGGCATCGCTGCGGACAGATATCTTGTTACCCGCGTCGATTTTCCGCAGCCGAATTTAGCGCAATCCCTGCATTTTTGGCAGCTGTTCTCGGCGGAATATGAAATCGACGAATCCGTTGACTGGGAGAGCTTTGCGGCAAAATATGTATTGAACGCGGGGCAGATCAAAACGGCGCTTGCCACCGCCGCCGATATGGCCGGAGCCGGACATGTGCCCATTGACGGCGAAACGCTCGATACCGCCATTTTGCTTGGAAATACGGGCCGTCTCAGCGAAATCGCGGATAAGATCGACGTTTTTTATACCTGGGACGACCTTGTTCTGGGAGAGGCGTCCAAGCAGATGCTTCGGGAGGTCTGCAACCGCGTGAAATACCGCTATCTGGTGGAAAAACAGTGGGGGTACGGCGACAAGTCCGCCTATGGGAAAGGCGTCTCCATTTTGCTCTACGGCCCGCCCGGAACCGGGAAAACCATGAGTGCGCAGGTGATCGCGGAAGAACTGGGGCTGCCGCTTTACCGTATCAATCTGGCGCAGATCATCAGCAAATACATAGGCGAGACGGCGAAGAATCTGGATGTCGTGTTTCACGAAGCAAAAAGCAGCAATGTTATCCTGTTTTTTGACGAGGCGGATGCCCTGTTCGCCAAGCGCACCGATGTTAAAAATTCCAACGACCGCCACGCCAACTCTGAGAGCTCCTACCTGCTGCAAAAAATCGAGGAGTATTCCGGCATCAGTATTCTGGCCACCAACCTCGCCAACAACTTCGACGGGGCGTTCCGCCGCAGGATCAATTATATTATCAACATCCATATGCCAAGCCCCGTCCAGCGGCTGGAGCTTTGGAGAAGCTCTGTACCTGAGAAGGCTCCGTTGGCATCGGATGTGGATTTGCGGATGCTAGCCGATAATCTGGAGTTTTCCGGCAGCGTCATCAAGTCCGCCGCATTGCAGGCCGCTTATTTTGCCGCGTCTGAAAACGCGCAGATCGGCATGACCCATATGGCAAGGGCGATACGCTGGGAACTGCAAAAGCTTGGGAAAAGCGAACCGCACTTCCTGACCATGTATCCCGATGCATAAAATATATATATTACAGGAGAGGTCGTCGTATAACCAGGGTGTCGCGGAGCCTGTTGGCACATCCCAAAACCCCTTTACCCCATCCGGCACGGGAACGGTTGCGGATAACGCCACGGACGGCGACGGCAAGGAGTTTTTTACGATAATGACCCCGGACGAAAACACGTTTTATCTTGTCATTGACCGCCAGCGCGGGACGGAAAACGTGTATTTGTTAAATGCCGTGACCGAGGCCGATCTGTTATCCCTTGCCAAAATGCCGGAGCGTTCTGCAACAACGCCCCGCCGTCACGGAGCCGACCCCGGCTCCCGCCGATTTTAGATAAAATAGACGGAACGGGAACGGGCGGTATCAGCGCGGACGATGCGCTGGCGGTTCCGAAGCTGGAGGCGAAACTCGCCGAGCTTATAGAATCGCAGGAGCATATGAAAGCCGTCAACGCATATTATCGCAAACATAAGACGTTGGACGGATGCCCGGATTTGTCGGAGGACACGATCAACGAGCTAAAAGTGTCTATGTCCCGCGATTGGCGCAAGCGATGCCGAGCATGATATTATAAAGCAACGCATGGCCGAGGCCGGAATTACAAATTTAAGCGCGTATATCCGCAAAATGGCGTTAAATGGCTATGTTCTTCCCGCCGTCCGGCACATGTTCAGCACGAAAAAGTACACGTTTGTCATGTTCTGGAACTGCGGGTTATCCTTGTTGTCAAAGACAACCGCCATGATCGCACCGGCAATGATGGCCTTTTCCCCGTTATTCCAAATGCTTTCCCCCTTCGTTTCACCGACAAGGGATTCGGTAATGTCCCATGCCAAGTCCACGGCCTTTGCGTAATCCCCGGCGTTTACCGCGTCAATGACCGGCTGCAAGAAGTTATACCGCGCCGATTTCCGGGGATTCTTGAAGTCCAGCGCGATAACCTGATAGCCTAGCCGTTCCAGCATGGGATAGCTATACTGGAATAGCTCACCCTTTGGGTCGCTGCAACATAAGCTTTCACCGGCAAGGGCTTGTACCACAATACTTTGCAGCACAAGTGACCGGGTTTTGCCGCTCCGGGTCGCGCCTATGGTGCATGTGTGCAGATCATCGTCAAGCACATAAATTCGTTCCACTCCCTTCGTTTTTTCGTATCCCGCCGGTAAGCCGCCTTTTTCAAACATTTCAGGCTTCGGGGCTGTTTTCGGCGGGAAAATCCTGTCCATCAATGGAATGTTCATTTGCAGCTTGATGGGCTTCACTCCTTTCTTCCTTATCATCCAGATCATCGTAGCCGTGCCGGATAAGTTCTGCCGCCCGGTTCCCACCGGGGTTTAAGTCAACGGCATGAAACAGCTTCGGATACTCCTTTTTATCCAGCCATTTTGCCGTGCCGTGCTGTCCCTGTCCCACCGCGACGGGTATCTCTATTTTCTCGGTAATGGTGCGGACTTCGCTGGCGTAGTCCTCTTTGTTACGCTCCATCAGGTATATAGCGGCACACGCTCCGATGATGGCAAGCAAGAGGATAATAAACAGCAAAAGGTGCTGCTTGTCGCTTGTAAGGCTTGCAAGGCAAGCCCTAATTCTTAGCTGATCCGCGCCGGTAAAATCTTGTTTTAAGGACAGGTGCAGCCATGTTGACAGGAAAACGCTGCCGGTAGCCGCTATCAGGAAAACAGCCGCTAGGATGATATGCTTTCGTTTCACCGTGATTTCCTCGCCCCCTAATTCTATGTTTTTTCTTTTTGGTCATGCCGTCACTCCTTGCTGTTAGAATGGGAAAAGGCCGGGACTGCGCACTTCCCGGCCTTTCCGATCTATGTGGAAAAGCCGCAAAGCATTGTTCGCTTTGCGGCCTGAATTGGTGGTTGCAGGATTACAGGATGGTGTGGTATACTTGGATAAAGTTGGACGTTTTCATAGATATGTTCTTGGGCGATAAGGCGACAAAAAGCTGATAAGAGGTAATTTAACCCGTGGTGCTATTAAAAGATGAGGGATTTGATACAGATGGGATTGGGGTTGCCGATGCAGACATTGATAAGGAAAGCGACCGCAAAAGCCAGAAGTTTAGAGGACAAACGCGTG
>Ga0153996_1000076_pt1 | contig 59861 bp, 74 predicted proteins | sample TSNC080MetaG_FD_104728 | JGI IMG/M metagenome (GOLD analysis project Ga0153996, IMG submission 104728) | Attine ant fungus gardens microbial communities from North Carolina, USA - TSNC080 MetaG | ecosystem: Host-associated > Fungi > Mycelium > Unclassified | place: USA: North Carolina, Lumber... | reverse complement strand
TGATGGAAATACCTGTACCCATACCGAACACAGAAGTCAAGCATCATTACGCCGACGATAGTACAATGTGCAAAAATAGGTCGTTGCCTCTCTTTTTTTTATGTAGTGAATCCTATGATTGACTTATATTTAATAAAATTTTGTAGAAGAATAAGTTATTATAGCTTATTTTTATTTTTCCTCGTTTATTTCATAATTTTTTTAATAAAATATAAAAAAATACTTGCAAACATCGCTGTATTTTGGTAATATTGTAGTTGTCGTTTGCGACAAGACAGTAATGAGTTGCGAGGTTGCTGATACACGGATAGGCGTTGTCATGAGAATCGTGTATCAGGGAATTTGCAAGGAGCGAGTCTATTTATAAAATAGACGGAAGGAGGAAATATCATGGCAAATAGTAAGATTAGAATTAGATTAAAAGCTTTTGATCACAGAATTTTAGATGGTTCAGCAGAAAAAATTGTTGTTGCTGCCAAAAAGACTGGGGCACAAGTAGTGGGACCTGTACCATTACCTACTCAAAAAGAGGTGTATACCGTATTGAGAGCTGTACACAAGTATAAGGATTCACGTGAACAATTTGAGATTAGAACTCATAAGCGTTTAGTCGATATTGTAAATCCTACACAAGAAACTATAGACGTTCTAACTCGTTTAGAATTACCTAGTGGTGTAGACATTGAAATTAAATTATAAAGAAAGAGAAAGGTATAACTCATGAAAGGAATCTTAGGTCGTAAACTTGGAATGACACAAGTATTTGCTACAGATGGAACATTAGTACCTGTGACTGTTGTAGAAGCTACTCCAAATGTAGTATTGCAAAAGAAAACAGAAGCAACTGATGGTTATGAAGCTTTGCAAGTTGGTTTCGAGGACAAAAGAGAAAAATTAGCTAATAAAGCTGAAAAAGGTATAGCTGAAAAAGCAAACACTGCCCCTAAGCGCTTCATTAAAGAATTCCGTTCAACGGAAATGATGAGTTATGAAGTTGGAGACTTGATAAAAGTTGATAGCTTTGTAGCAGGTGAAGTTGTGGATGTGACAGGAACTTCGAAAGGTAAAGGTTATCAAGGTGTTATCAAGAGACATGGACACAGTATCGGTCCTAAAGGACACGGTTCTGGATATCATAGAGGTGTTGGGTCAATGGGTCCAATCGCTCCTAACCGTATTACTCCAGGTAAAAAAATGCCAGGGCAAATGGGGAATGTAAAAAGAACAGTTCAAAACCTTGAAATAGTATCTGTAGATGTTGAAAACAATGTATTATTAATCAAAGGATCAATACCTGGACCTAAAAAAGGTTTAGTTATTGTAAAATCAGCTGTTAAAGGAAATGGTAAAGTAAATCCTGCAGTTGAATTAGTAATTAATACGAAAGAATCAGCAGAGTCTGCTGAGTAATTTTGCGAAAGGAGGATTTACAAATGCTTAAAGTAGCAGTATATAACCAAGATGGTTCAAATGTTAGTGAAATTGAATTAAATGAAGCAGTGTTTGGAGTTGAGCCTCATAAACAGTTAATGTTTGAAATGGTTCGTTTACAAAGAGCTTCTTGGAGACAGGGAACTCATAAAGTAAAGGGACGTTCTGAAGTTCGTGGTGGTGGAAGAAAACCATGGAGACAAAAAGGAACAGGTAGAGCTAGACAAGGTTCAATTCGTGCACCACAATGGCGTGGTGGTGGAGTTGTATTCGGACCTACTCCTAGAAAATACGGTTTCAAAATGAATAGAAAAGAAGCTAAGTTAGCTTTGAAATCAGCGTTATCAAGCAAGGTAATTGATGAAGAATTAATGGTGTTAGATCAAATTTCTTTTGATGCTCCAAAGACAAAAGATATGATCAAAGTATTAGAAAATCTTAAAACTAATAAGAAAGTATTATTAGTGGTAGATGAAGTATCTCAAAATGTTGAATTATCAGCTAGAAATATCCAAGGAGTGAAGGTAATCGCCTCTAATGGAATCAATGTTTATGATATTTTAAATTGTAATAATTTAGTAGTTACTGAAGCTGCAGTAAAAGCTATCGAGGAGGTGCTTGCTTAATGGCACACATAACTGATGTTTTAAAGAAACCAGTACTTACTGAAAAATCATTAACTTTAGTGGATGAAGAAAACAAGTATACATTTGATGTAAATGTGAAATCAAATAAAGTTGAAATTAAACAAGCTGTTGAAGCTATGTTTGGGGTAAAGGTTAAGAAAGTAAGAACTATGAACGTAAAACCTAAAACAAAAAGAGTTGGGAAACACGTTGGTAAAACAAATAGAAGAAAAAAAGCTATTGTAACATTAGCGGAAGGTGAAAAAATCAATTTATTAGGAGAAGATTAAATTGAGAACTATTGGAATAAAACCTATATTCCAGAAAAATAAATAAGGAGGTAAAAAAGATGCCAATTAAACATTATAAACCGGTCACAAATGGTCGTCGTAATATGACATCTTTAACTTATGAAGAGATTACTACAAATAAGCCTGAGAAATCATTAACCGTAAGTTTAAAGAAAAAAGGTGGTCGTAATAATACTGGTGCTATTACCACTCGCCATCATGGCGGAGGGCATAAACGTAAATATCGTATTATTGATTTCAAACGTAATAAAGATGGTGTTCCAGGAAAAGTTGCAACGATAGAATATGATCCAAACAGATCTGCAAACATTGCATTAATTCACTATTTAGATGGTGAAAAAAGATATATTTTAGCACCTAAAGGATTAACAGTAGGAATGAGCATTGTTTCAGGCTCAGATGCAGATATTAAAATAGGAAATTCATTACCATTGCAAAATATTCCAGAAGGTACTGTTGTCCACAATATTGAATTACAACCAGGAAAAGGTGGACAAGTAGCTAGAAGTGCTGGGGTATCTGCCCAAATTTTAGGTAAAGAAAACAAATATGTTACGATTCGATTAGCTAGCGGAGAGGTAAGAAAATTCTTAGCAACATGTCGAGCTACGATTGGTTCTGTAGGAAATGAAGACTATGGTTTAGTTAACTATGGAAAAGCGGGCCGTATGAGATGGCTTGGTGTTAGACCTACAGTTCGTGGTTCTGTTATGAATCCTAACGATCATCCACATGGTGGTGGTGAAGGTAAAACTGGGATTGGACGTAAAGCTCCGATGACACCTTGGGGTAAAAAAGCACTTGGTGTTAAGACAAGAAATAAGAAAAAAGCATCTACTAAACTTATCGTTCGTCGTAGAAATGCTAAATAAAAGGAGGATGACAAATGACACGTAGTTTGAAAAAAGGTCCATTTTGTGATGACCACTTAATGAAAAAAGTGGAAGCATTAAATGCCAGTAGCAAAAAAGAAGTAATAAAAACATGGTCAAGACGTTCTACTATTTTCCCAAGTTTTATCGAACATACATTTGCTGTATATAATGGGAAAGAACACATCCCAGTATACGTAACAGAAGATATGGTTGGGCATAAACTAGGAGAATTTGCTCCAACAAGAACGTATAAAGGTCATGTTAATGATGATAAGAAAAGTGGACGCTAAAAGAGGAGGAAAGCACAATGGAAGCTAGAGCTACAGCTAAAATGATTCGTATTGCTCCTCGTAAAACAAGATTAGTTGTTGACTTAATAAGAGGAAAGCAAGTAGAAGAAGCATTAGCTATATTAGAATATACAAATAAGAAAGCTAGTCCAGCAGTCACTAAAGTGGTTAAATCTGCAGCAAGTAATGCAGTAAATAATTATTCGATGGATGCTGAAAAATTAATAATTAAAGAAGTTTATGTTGATGAAGGTCCAACATTAAAGCGTTATATTGCGAAAGCAAAAGGTAGTGGCGCTCAAATTTTAAAGAGAACAAGTCACATCACGGTAGTGGTGAGTGAAGATTTATAAGGAGGTAGCATTATGGGTCAAAAAGTAAGTCCAATAGGATTACGTGTTGGTGTAAACCGTAATTGGGATTCAAGATGGTATGCTAACGATAAGGATTTTGCGGATTTATTACACGAAGATATTAAAATTCGCGAATTCTTGACTAAGGAATTAAAAGGTGCTTCAGTTTCTAAAATTGAAATTGAAAGAACGAAAAATCGTGTAAACGTTTTTGTTCATACAGCTAGACCTGGTATCGTAATTGGTAGAGAAGGTGCTACAGTAGATGCACTACGTAAAAAATTAGAAAAATTTGTTGGCGATAAAAAAGTATTCGTAAACATTGTAGAAGTTAAAAATCCAGATATTGTTGCACAATTAGTTGCATATACAATTGCAGAACAATTAGAAAATCGTGCCTCTTTTAGAACTGTACAAAAACGTGCAATTCAAAGAACTATGAGAGCAGGAGCTAAAGGAATTAAAACTGCTGTATCTGGTCGACTAGGAGGAGCAGATATGGCACGTACTGAAGGCTATTCAGAAGGTAACGTACCGCTTCATACATTAAGAGCCGATATTGATTATGCAACAGCAGAAGCAGATACAACTTATGGAAAATTAGGTGTAAAAGTTTGGATCTGCAAAGGAGAAATTTTACCTGAAAAGAAAAAGGAGGGTAAATAATCATGTTGATGCCAAAAAGAACAAAATATAGAAGACCACATCGTGTAAAATACGAAGGTAAAGCAAAAGGTGGAACGGAAGTATCATTTGGAGAATATGGATTAGTATCACTTGATGGTGCATGGGTTACAAGTCGCCAAATCGAAGCTTCACGTATTGCTATCAACCGTCATATGAAACGTGGTGGGCAATTATGGATTAGAATTTTCCCACACTTAGCAAAAACTAAGAAACCATTAGAAGTACGTATGGGATCTGGGAAAGGTTCACCAGAAGAATGGGTAGCAGTCGTTAAGGAAGGTAGAGTCATGTTTGAAGTTGCTGGAGTTGCTGAAGAAGTAGCTAGAGAAGCGTTAAGACTTGCATCTCATAAATTACCTGTTCGCTGTAAAATTATCAAGAGAGGTGAGTAATTAAATGAATGTTCAAGAAATTAGAGAAACTGAAACAAAAGAATTACTTAACAAAGTTGAGGAATTTAAGAAAGAATTATTCGATTTAAGATTCCAACAAGCTACTGGACAATTAGAAAATACTGCACGCGTTAGACAAGTTAGAAAAACAATTGCTCGTATCAAAACAATAATTAGAGAAAGAGAATTAAACCAATAAGAAGGAGGATTTGAAAAATGGAGAGAAATACTCGTAAAGTATATGAAGGAGTTGTTGTTTCAGATAAAATGGATAAAACAGTAACAATCCTTGTAGAAAAATACGTAAAACACAAATTATATGGGAAACGTGTCAAATCTTCTAAAAAGTTTAAAGCTCATGATGAAGAGCAAACCGCTAAATATGGTGATACTGTTAAAATAATGGAAACTAGACCATTATCTAAAACAAAACGTTTTCGTGTTGTAGAAATTGTTAAGAAAGCTGAAATTCTTTAAATATATACTCTGAAAGGAGGTCACAAGTAAATGATCCAAAATGAAACAAGATTAAAAGTGGCTGATAATACTGGTGCTAAAGAAGTATTAGTTATCAGAAACCTTGGTGGTTCAAATAGAAAAACTAGCAATATTGGAGATATTGTTGTGTGTACTGTGAAACAAGCAACTCCAGGTGGTAGTGTTAAAAAAGGTGAAGTAGTTAAGGCAGTTATCGTAAGAAGTCGTTATGGTGTACGCCGTGAAAATGGTTCGTATATTAAATTTGATGATAATGCCGTAGTAATTATTAGAGAAGATAAGTCACCTAAAGGGACTCGTATCTTCGGACCAGTTGCCAGAGAATTAAGAGATGCAGATTTTATGAAGATTGTATCTTTGGCTCCTGAAGTTTTATAGTTAGGAGGTATGAATAGATGAAAATCCGAGTTGGTGATAAGGTACAAGTTATCGCAGGTAAAGATAAAGGTAAACAAGGTGAAGTATTGCAAATCTTAAGAAAACAAGAAAGAGTAATTGTTGAAGGGATTAATGTTGCAACGAAACACATTAAACCATCTCAACAAGATCCTGATGGTGGGATTGTTACTAGAGAAGCACCAATCCACGTTTCTAATGTTGCTGTTTATGATGCGAAAGCAAAAGACATCACGAAAGTAAAATATGACTTTATTAATGGAAAGAAAGTTCGTATATCTAAAAAGTCTGGAGCAAATTTAGACGATGTTAAGAAGAAAAAGAAGTAAGTGCAAGGAAGGAGGTTTTTAGACAATGAACCGATTAAAAGAACATTATAATGATAATGTAGTTAAATCTTTAATGGAAAAATATAATTATTCTTCAGTTATGCAAGTACCAAAAATTGAAAAGGTTGTAATTAATATAGGTGTTGGAGATGCTGTTTCAAATTCTAAATTACTAGATGATTCAGTGGCTGAATTGGCAGCTATTTCTGGTCAAAAACCAGTCATAACAAAAGCAAAGAAATCAATTGCTGGATTTAAACTTCGTGAAGGTATGCCTATCGGTTGTAAAGTAACATTACGTGGAGCAAGAATGTATCAATTCTTTGATAAATTAGTATCAATTAGTTTACCACGTGTTAGAGACTTTAGAGGAGTTTCTAAAAATGCTTTTGATGGAAGAGGAAACTATACACTTGGTATAAAAGAACAATTAATTTTCCCGGAAATTAATTTTGATAAAGTAAACAAATTGAGAGGTATGGATATTGTAATTGTTACCACAGCTGATACTGATGATGAAGCTCGTGAGTTATTAACACAATTAGGTATGCCATTCCAGAAATAAGGAGGAATTTGGTTAATGGCAAAAACATCATTAAAAGTGAAACAACAACGTCCTCAAAAGTTTAAAGTAAGAGAATATACTCGTTGTGAACGTTGTGGAAGACCACATTCAGTTATTCGCAAATTTAAACTTTGCCGTATTTGTTTCCGTGAATTAGCCTATAAAGGTGAGATTCCAGGTGTTAAAAAATCAAGTTGGTAATTTAAATAAAATGATCCGAAATGGAAGGAGGACACTCGAATGGTGATGACAGATCCAATCGCAGATATGTTAACAAGAATCCGTAATGCAAACCAAGAACGTCATGAGACAGTGTTGGTTCCAGCATCTAATATTAAAGTTGAGATTGCTAAAATCTTAAAAAATGAAGGTTTTATTAAAAACTTTAAAGTGGAAGAAGACGGAGTAAAAAGGAATATTATAATTACTTTGAAATATAAGGATAAGCAACGAGTAATTACTGGATTAAAGAGAATTTCTAAACCAGGATTACGTGCATATGTAAAGAATGATGAAGTACCTAAAGTTTTAAATGGCTTAGGTATTGCAATTATCTCAACATCACAAGGTGTTGTAACAGATAAAGAGGCTAGAGCAAAACAAATTGGTGGAGAAGTTCTAGCATATGTTTGGTAATAAAATAAATACGTAGGAGGTGTTTAAAATGTCTCGAGTTGGTAATAAAATTATTAATATACCTGAAGGAGTTACTGTAGACATCACTGACAATAATACAGTGACAGTTAAGGGGTCCAAAGGGACTTTAGTTAATACGTTTTCTCCAGTAATTACAATTACAAAAGAGGAGAATTCAATCAAAGTAAAAAGAAGCACTGATATTAAACATCATAAGCAATTACATGGTACAACAAGAGCTTTACTAGCAAATATGATCCAAGGTGTAACTGAAGGATATAAGAAAGAACTTGAAGTAGTTGGTATTGGATATCGTGCAACAATGCAAGGAAACAAATTAGTATTAAATGTTGGCTTTTCTCATCCAGTTGAGATTTTGAGCGAAGAGGGAGTAACGATTGAAACTCCATCGCTTACAAAAATTATTGTTTCTGGAATTAACAAAGAGCGTGTTGGTGAAATTGCAGCTAGAATTCGTGCTGTTAAGAAACCTGAACCTTATAAAGGTAAAGGAATTAAATACGTTGATGAAAGAATTATTAGAAAAGAAGGAAAAACAGCTGGTAAAAAATAATAGTAGGCTGAAGAAAGGAGTTGCAATCTCAAATGATTAAGAAAGTATCACGTAATGATGTTCGTAAGAAACGTCATTTAAGAGTTCGCAATAAAGTTAGTGGAACTCCAGAATGTCCACGTTTAAATGTTTTCCGTTCAAATACACACATTCATGCACAAATCATTGATGATGTAAATGGTGTAACGTTAGCTAGTTCATCTAGTGTTACATTAAAAATTGAAAATGGTTCAAATGTAGAGGCTGCTACTATTGTAGGTAAAGATATTGCTGAAAAAGCAGTAGCTAAGAATATTGAAAAAGTTGTTTTTGATCGTGGTGGCTATGTTTATCATGGACGCGTTAAAGCCCTAGCTGATGCTGCTAGAGAAGCTGGATTAAAATTCTAGTAAGAAGGAGGTAAAACATGGAACAACGTAATAGAAGACAAAGAAATCAAGAAAAAGAATTTGAAGAGAGAGTTGTTACGATTAATCGTGTTACTAAAGTTACAAAAGGTGGACGTGATTTCCGTTTTGCAGCATTAGTGGTTGTTGGTGATAAAAAGGGACGTGTTGGCTTTGGAACAGGAAAAGCAAACGAAGTACCTGATGCTATTAGAAAAGCTAGTGAAGCTGCTAAGAGAAATATCGTCACTGTACCAAGCGTTAATGGAACAATTACTCATGAAGTTATAGGTAAATTTGGTGCGGCAAGCATTTTCTTAAAACCTGCTTCAGAAGGTACTGGAGTTATCGCGGGTGGACCTGTCCGTGCCGTTGTAGAATTGGCAGGATATACGAACATTTTATCGAAATGCCTTGGCTCAAGAACTCCAATTAACATGGTTAGAGCTACCATTGAAGGATTAACTTCATTAAAAACAGTGAGCGAAGTTGCTACATTAAGAGATAAAACAATAGAAGAAATTTACAGATAAGGGAGGCGTATAAATAATGGCTAAGCAAATTATGATTACGCTTAAAAAAAGTCCTATTGGCTCTACAAAGAGGCAAAAGGCTACTCTTGAAGCGTTAGGATTAACAAAAATTAACAAGACTGTAACTAAAGAAAGTAAAGACTTTATTTTAGGAATGGTTAAAAAGGTAGAACACCTTGTAGAAGTAAAAGAAATTTAACAGGAGGTGTGAATAATGAAATTACATGAATTACAATATAATGAAGGATCTCGTAAGACAAAAAAACGTCTTGGACGAGGAACTAGTTCCGGAACTGGTAAAACTTCTGGTAAAGGATCGAAAGGACAATTAGCTAGATCTGGTGGAGGAAAAAAACCTGGTTTTGAAGGAGGACAAACGCCTTTATTCATGCGTTTACCAAAACGTGGATTCACTAATTATACACGTGTTGAATATGCAATTGTAAATGTTCAAGATTTAAATAAATTTAGAAAAGGTTCAATTGTAACTCCAGAAAAATTGAAAAATGCTGGATTAGTAAAGAAAATGAAAGACGGAATAAAGATTTTAGGAGACGGTAAACTAGAAAAAAATTTAACTGTAAAAGCTAATAAATTTTCTAAATCAGCTGTAGAAGCAATTGAATCTGCAGGTGGAAAAATTGAGGTGATTTAATGTTTGCCTATATTAAAAAGGCTTTAAAACATGAAGAATTAAGACGAAGAATTATCTTTACATTAGGAATGTTATTTGTTTACCGTATTGGTACAGCTATTACAATTCCTGCAATTAATTCAAGTGTTTTAAGTGCTGGACTAGGAACAGATAGTATTTTTGGATTAATGAATATCTTAGGTGGAGGATCATTGGAGCAATTTTCATTGTTCGCTTTAGGTATTTCACCATATATTACTGCTTCAATTGTGATAGAATTGTTATCTATGGATGTTATTCCATATTTGGCAAATCTACAAAAAGAAGGAGAGACTGGAAGAAAGAAAAAAGACAGAATTATGAGATTTACTGCTGTTGCATTAGCTTTTTTCCAAGCATTTAGTATCACTTATGCATTTGATAAACAATATGGTTTACTAGTAACCCCTAATGTCTATAGTTATTTATATGTAACTATTATTATGGTTGCTGGTACAATGTTTGCCATTTGGATGGGAGATCAAATAACAAATAAAGGCGTTGGAAATGGGACTTCTTTAATTATTTTCTCTGGGATTGTTGCACACTTACCAACATCTTTCATAACAACTGCTAGAGCATTTATTGATATCGAAGGAGTAAGCAAATCAACAACTGCATTAGGAATATTTAACTATATATTGTTTGTGGCATTATATTTATTAATTGTTGTGTTTGTTGTATTTAATGAAGGAGCAACTAGAAAAATACCTATTAACTATGCAAGTAGTTCTAATCCTATGATGCGAACAAAAGATTCAACGCATATCCCTATTAAAATTAATAGTGCTGGTGTTATTCCAGTCATCTTTGCATCCTCACTGATGGCAACACCATTAACAGTTGTTAGTTTTATGAAATCTTCAAATGTAACTGAGTGGGTTAAGAAGATATTTACATATACACAACCAATTGGATTTTGTGTATATATTGTACTAATTATTTTATTCTCATTCTTTTATTCAAATTTGCAGATTGATTCAAATAAAATTTCAACCGATTTGAAAAAATCAAATGGATCTATTCCTGGTATTAGACAAGGAAGAGAAACAGAATTATATATTAGTAAGGTATTGAATCGAATTACTGTGCTAGGGTCAATCTTCTTAGTAGTCATAGCTTCTATACCAATTGTCATTCCAATGATTTGGAAAACAGTGGATTCAGCTAGTGTAACATTAGGTGGGACTGGGTTAATAATTGTAACAGGAGTTGCGTTAGAGACTGTAAAACAAATAAATACTTATTTGACTAGACGGGAATATCGAGGCTATATTCGCAAGTGATAGTGTAGAAAAGAGGTAATTTATAATGAATATTATTCTTATGGGACCTCCTGGTGCTGGGAAAGGAACGCAAGCTACTAAGTTAGTTACTAATCATGGTTTAGTTCAAATTTCTACAGGAGATATGTTCCGAAAAGAAATTAAAGAGAATTCTAAACTTGGAGTAATTGCAGAGATGTTTATTAAACATGGACACTTAGTACCAGATGATATTACTATTGATATTGTAAGAGAAAGATTGTCAATGGAGGACATAAAAGGTGGATTCATCTTAGATGGTTTTCCTAGAACAATTGTACAAGCTAGAGCTTTGGAAAGCATAACAAAACAATTTGGCATCACTATTGATGCAATTATTAATCTTGAAGTTGAATTCGATAAATTAGTAAGACGTCTGTCTAGTCGTAGAGTGTGCCGTGAATGTGGTGCTACCTATAATTTAGAGTTTAAACCAAGTAAAGTAGCTGGTATTTGTGATATATGTAATGGGGAGTTATATCAAAGATCTGACGAAAGCGAAGAAGCTGTAAAAGTTAGATTACAAACATATACTCGACAAACAAGACCATTAATTGATTACTATACTATGAAAGGTTCCTTGAAAAGAATCGATGGTAATCAAGATGTGGAAGATGTCTTTAGTGACATTGAAAAATGTTTAGGTATCTAAAATGATCGTTATAAAGAATCAACGTGAAATTGAATTGATGAGAAAAGCTGGGAAAATTGTTGCTATGGTTCATCAAAAGATGAAAGAAAGCATAACAGTTGGTATATCAACCAAGCAATTGAATGAAATTGCAGAATCTGTGATTATAAATGCTGGGGCAGTACCTTCATTTAAAAACTATAATGGTTTTCCTGCTAGTATATGTGTATCAGTCAATGAAGTTGTCGTACATGGATTTCCAAGTGATTATGTATTAAAAGATGGAGATATTGTCTCTATTGATGTAGGAGCGTGCTATAAAGGTTATCATGGTGATAGTGCGATGACGTATCCTGTAGGTAATATTAGTCAAGAAGCTAGAAACTTATTAAGAATTGCTAAACAGTCTTTGTATGAAGGCTTGAAATATGCAAAGCAAGGTGGAAGATTAACTAATATTTCTCATGCAATAGGTGAATTCCTTGTTGATAATGGGTATAGTACTCCCATCGAATTTACTGGACATGGAGTTGGAAGTAAACTTCATGAAGATCCTATGATACCAAATTATGGATTAGCTGATAGAGGGCCTATTTTACGTGCAGGTATGACTTTAGCGATAGAACCAATGGTTCATATTGGACAAAGACATATCGAAGTGTTAGAGGATGGCTGGACAGCAATCACGAAAGATCGATCTTTAGCTGCTCATTATGAACATACAATTGTTATTGTTGATGGTGGCTATGAAATTTTGACTAAGCTTTAAAAAGGAGATTAGATTTGATGGCAAAGCAAAAGCAAGATGTATTTGAAGTAGAAGCGACCGTTGTAGAAACATTGCCAAATACAATGTTTAAGGTCAAATTAGAAAATGGAGTAGTTATTTTGGCTCACGTTTCTGGTAAAATCCGTATGAATTACATTCGCATTTTACCAGGTGATAAAGTAACAGTAGAGATTTCTCCATATGATGTAACACGTGGGCGTATTACGTTTAGACATAAGTAGAAATCGTAGAAATCTTCCCAAATAAGGAGGCAGAAAAGATGAAGGTAAGAACTTCAGTAAAACCTATATGTGATAAATGTAGAGTAATAAGACGTAAGGGTAGAGTAATGGTTATTTGCGAAAACCCTAAGCATAAACAAAGACAAGGATAATTAGGAGGTAATTATATGGCTCGTATTGCAGGTGTAGACATTCCACGAGATAAACGTGTAGTAATTTCATTAACTTACGTTTATGGGATAGGAAAACCAAAATCTCAAAAGATTTTATCAGCTTGTGGCATCAGTGAAGACATTCGTGTTAAAGATTTAACTGAAGAACAAGTTGGGGCTATTCGAAAAGAAATAGAAAAATACAAAGTTGAAGGAGATCTTCGTAGAGAAGTTGCATTAGATATTAAACGTCTAATGGAAATTGGGTGCTATAGAGGAATCCGTCATCGTAGAGGATTACCAGTACGTGGGCAAAGAACAAAAACAAATGCCCGTACGCGTAAAGGTAAAGCACGTCCTATAGCTGGAAAGAAAAAATAGATAAAGGAGGATGAGCTCAAATGGCACAAAAAAGAACAACACGTGGGAAAAAGCGTGTTAAAAAGAATATAGCAAAAGGAGTTGCACATATTCATTCAACTTTTAATAATACAATTGTTACTATTACTGATGAATTTGGAAATGTGTTAACTTGGTCAAGTGCTGGGGCACTTGGATATAAAGGTTCAAGAAAATCAACCCCATATGCTGCACAAATGGCTGCTGAAGCTGCTGCTAAAGCATCTATGGATCATGGAATGAAAATTGTAGAAGTAAATGTAAAAGGTCCAGGACCTGGGCGCGAAGCGGCAGTTCGTGCATTACAAGCAGCAGGGTTAGAAGTATCAGCAATTAATGATGTAACACCTATTCCACACAACGGGTGCCGTCCACCAAAACGTCCTCGTGGTTAGAATAGACATCCTTGAGGAGGGAAAAATACATGCAAAAATTTGAAAAAGCAAATTTTAATGTACAAAAATATGTTGAGTCTGATAATTATGGTCGTTTTAAAATTGAACCTTTAGAAAGAGGTTTTGGAACGACGTTAGGTAACTCTTTAAGACGAGTATTATTATCTTCTTTACCTGGAGCTGCTGTTTATGCAGTAAAAGTACAAGGTGCTATTCATGAATTCTCTGCAGTTGAAGGTGTTAGAGAAGAAGTTACAGAAATCATTTTGAATATCAAGAGATTGTCTTTTAAGATTGATGATGATGAACCGGTAACAATGATTATAGATGTTATGGGACCTGCGACTATTACAGGTGCAGATATTCAATGTCCGTCAAATGTTACTATGATTAGTTTAGATCAAGAGATTGCACATGTAGCTGAAGGTGCTAGATTCTATATGGAATTATATGCTAGAAGAAACCGTGGTTACGCTGTTGCTGATCAAAACAAAAAGTTGATTAACGCAATAGGTATTATTCCTACTGATTCATTATATTCGCCAATCGAAAAAGTATCATATGAAGTTGAGCCAACGAGAGTTGGAGAAAGTACAAAGTATGATCAATTAATTATAGATATTACAACAGATGGTTCTATTAAACCTCATGAGGCGTTAGCATTATCTGCTAAAATCTTAGTAGAACATCTTAATTTATTTGTTGAGTTAAATGAAATGGCTATTAAAATTGATATAATGTCAGAAACACCAACTGAACCAGGTAATAAAGTATTAGATATGACAATCGAAGAACTAGATTTATCTGTTCGTTCTTATAACTGTTTAAAGAGAGCTGGAATTCAAAATGTACAAGAATTAGCAGCTAAAAGTGAAGATGACATGATTAAGGTCAGAAACTTAGGAAAGAAATCTTTAAAAGAAGTAAAAGAAAAACTAAAAGAATTAGGCTTATCATTTAAGAATGTTGATTAGTAAAGGAGGAGGACTTAGTCATGGCTAATAATAGAAAATTAGGACGTACACCAGATCATAGAAAAGCAATGTTACGTAATATGGCTACTGATTTAATAATGTATGGACAAATTGAAACTACTGTTACTAGAGCTAAAGAAGTTCGTAAGGTAGCTGAAAAGTTAATTACATTAGGTAAACGTGGTGATTTACATGCCAAAAGACAAGCATTTGCTATTTGTCAAGATGTTATTGATGAAGCTACTGGAACACCAGTCGTACAAAAGCTATTTGAAGAAGTAGCACCAAAATATGCAGATGTTAATGGTGGATATACACGTATTTTAAAAACATATAATCGTAGAGGGGATAATGCCCCAATGTGTATTATTAGTTTAGTATAAGAATTAAGGGCCTAGCGGCTCTTTTTTTAGCTATATTATATAGTTAAAACCATTGCAAAAATGCATATTTGAAAATAAATTAATTTTTATTAAAATATTTAAGAAAATATTTAGTTTTGTAGTAGTAAATAATGATATACTGTTGTTGAAAAATAGATATTCTTAGGGGGAGTATTTTATGCATATATATGAATGTATTCAAGAATCAGATATTTTGTTTTATTCAGGCGATCCAAATATGATAATCGATAATTTATCTATAAATTCTAATAATGTTACATCAGATTCTCTATTTATTGCAGTCGAAGGAGAAAAAAGAGATGGACATGATTATATTCTTTCCGCTATTAAAAACGGAGTAAGAGCTATTTTAATTAACGAAAAGAAATTAGATATTTTCTCAGCATTAAAAAACATTACAATATTGACTTGTAAAAATACTAGAAAAGCCGTAGCATTCTTATCTCAAAAACTATATGATTTTCCAGCAGGAAAAGTATCTTTAATTGGGGTTACAGGAACAAATGGGAAAACTAGTATAGCGTCAATTAGTTATTATATGATGTTAGATTATTATGGTAATACTGCTTTTATTGGAACATTAGGAGAGTTTATCAATGATACGAAAGTAGACATCAATAAAACAACTGTCACAACACCAGATAGTATAGAATTCGCAAAATTCTTACATACATGTGTAGAGAATGATATTAAAAATGTTGTCATGGAAGTCTCATCAATGGCATTAAAATTAAATAGATTAGGATATTGTCAACTAGATATTGGTTTATTTACTAATATATCACCAGAACACATGGTTGAACATAAGACATTTGAAGACTATTTAGCATCGAAAAAATTATTATTCTCTATAACAAAATATCCAATCATAAATATTGATGATTGCTATGGCAAAGAAATAGCAGAAGAATTAGATAATCGTAGTACATATTCAATAGAAAATACGAATGCAACTGTTTACGCATCAAATATAATGTATCGTAATAATTGTGCTTGTTTTAATGTGCATTATAGAGCCGAAGAAGCACGAGTAAGCATACCAATTCCTGCCAAGTTTGCAGTATCAAATGCTTTAGCAATTATATCTATTTGTTTAGCAAAAGGAATGGAGTTTCATAGAATCATTCCATTATTAGAAAAACATTATTATGTAGCAGGAAGATATGACGAAATTCTGATAAGGGATAATATACGAGTAATTATAGATTATGCACATAATCCAACAGCTTATGAGAATCTATTATCTTCAATAGTAGAAAATAGAGAATATCGTAAGTTAATAACAGTTTTTGGTTGTCATGGAAATTTTGATTATCCAACACGCCCAAAGATGGGGGCTATTGCTGATACATACTCTGATTGCATAATTATTACATCTGATGATCCACATGAAGAAGATCCTATCTCTATTATCGAAGGAATCAAAAAAGGAATACATAAGAAAGTAGATGTTACAGCTATCATTCCATCTAGAAGGCAAGCGATTAAAAGAGCAATTGAGATGGCGGAAAGTAATGATATTATTGTTATCACTGGTAAGGGACATGAGACAACACAAAATGTTAATGGAATAAGAATACCACATAATGATAAAGAGGTAGTCTTAGAGCAATAGTCATATTAGCAATTATTTCCTTGGAAATACTTATTTATTGTAGGATGCTATCAGATTTTATTGATAATAATAAACGTAGCAATACTCAAAATAAACACAACAGCCTAGTTAATGAAATGATACATTTAGTTGACAAAAAGGCTGTTTTTGCTTATTATTATAATGATTCTTCACGGTGAATGTAACTTCCCGCCAGCACTATAGTCATGAGCAAAAGCTGATTGGTGTAAACCTAAACCGACAAATAGTCTGGATGAAAGAAGAAAGTAAGCCGTGAAGATTTTTTCACGCATTTTTTATTTAAAGAAAGTAGGATGTGATAGTATGAGTCTTGCAATTGAAATAAATGATTTGTATTTTGAATATGAGGAGAATGCTAAAACGATTGATGGAATTTCATTCGTTATTGAAAAAGGTAGTTATACAACAATTTTAGGCCATAACGGTAGTGGTAAAAGTACAATTGCAAAATTAATTGCTGGTTTATTAGAAAAAAAGTCTGGCAATATAGTGGTTGATGGAATAGAATTGGTTGAGGAAACGTTATACGAAGTCCGTTCACACATTGGAATTGTTTTTCAAAACCCTGATAATCAGTTTATTGGCTCAACGGTACGAGATGATATTGCATTTGGACTTGAAAATAAATGTGTTGATCCAAATAAAATGGATGAGATAATTAATCATTTTGCTAAGGAAGTAAATATGTCTGAATTCTTAGATCATGAGCCAACGAAGTTATCAGGTGGACAGAAACAAAGAGTGGCAATTGCTGGTATTTTAGCTATGGCACCAGATATTATTATTTTAGATGAAGCAACAAGTATGTTGGATCCAAAAGGAAAAAGAGAGATTAATGAATTAGTATCTACAATTAAGCAAGAAAAGGATATGACAGTGATCTCTATTACTCATGATATTGAAGAAGCAGTGCAATCGGATCATATTATTTTATTGAATCAAGGAAAAATCGAGTCAATTGGAAATCCAGATAAAATTTTTCAGAATACAAAACGAATTAAAGAATTAGGCTTAGATGTTCCATTTGCTTATCAAGTAAGCGAAGAATTATGCAAAGAAAAATTATTAAATAAAACATATATTAATCAAGAAATGTTGGTGAATGATTTATGTCAATTGTATTTAAAGAAGTAGAACACGTTTATAGTGAAAACACTCCTTTTCAATATGTCGCTTTAAGAGGGATTGATTTAACGATTGAAAAAGGGACTATGACTGCGATTATAGGGCATACTGGAAGTGGAAAATCGACATTAATTCAACATATTAATGCATTATTACAACCGACCAAAGGAAGTGTTCAAGTAGAAGATTATATCATTACAGCAACCAATCAACCCAAACATTTAAAAGCATTAAGAAAGCTAGCAGGATTGGTATTTCAGTTTCCTGAATATCAATTGTTTGAAGAAACGATTGAAAAAGATATCATGTTTGGTCCTAAAAACTTTAAAGTTGATGAAGAGACAGCAAAACGATTAGCATTAAAAGCTTTAAAAGATGTTGGATTAGATGAATCTTATTTAGATAAACCACCTTTTGACTTATCTGGTGGACAAAAAAGAAGAGTTGCTATTGCTGGTATTCTTGTAATGGAACCAGAAATTATTATATTGGATGAACCAACTGCTGGATTAGATCCACAAGGTACCTATGAAATTATGGATGTATTTAAAAAACTTAATCAAGAAGGAAAAACGGTTATTATAGTAACTCACGACATGAATCATGTATTAGAATATTGCGATCAAGCAATTGTAATGAATAAAGGTAAAATTGATAAGCAGTGCAGTATTAATGAATTGTTTGAAAAGACTGAGTATTTACTTGATTTAAGCATTGATTTACCAATAATTACAAATTTTATTTATCAATTGAACAAAAAAGGATTCTCGATAGACTCATCAATTAAAGACATAGACAATTTAATTAAAGCAATAAAGGAGGCTATTTAATGAAAAATATTACATTAGGTAGATATCTCCCTTTAGATTCTATCATTCACAAAATTGATCCTAGAGCAAAAATAACCATATTATTAATTTTATTAATTGCGATCTTTTTTGATGCTGGATTTATTGGTTATACAATCATAGGTGCTTTTTGCTTATGTATTGTTTTTTTAGCAAAACTAAAAATTACATATGTACTTAAATCATTAAAACCTATGCTGTTTATGTTAACATTCTTATTAATTTTAAATGTTTTAATGGTTCGACAAGGAGAAATTTTAGTTACGATTGGATCGTTTCGTATCTATTCGAAAGCTATTTTTCAAACATTATATATAGTTATTCGATTGTTTTTAATTATTTGTTTAACAACTGTTTTAACAGCTTCAACGAAACCACTAGATCTCACATTAGGATTAGAACGACTATTATCTCCATTTAAAGCGATTGGCTTTCCAGCACACGAGGTAGCTATGATGATTTCGATTGCATTACGCTTTATTCCTACGTTACTTGAAGAAACAGAACGTATTATGAAAGCACAAGCAAGTAGAGGTGTTGATTTTAAAGAGGGAACATTAAAAGAAAAGATTTCTGCCATTATATCCTTAATTGTTCCACTGTTTATTTCCTCATTCCAACGTGCTGAAGATTTAGCTGATGCTATGGAGGCTCGTTGTTATAATCCAGAAGCCGAAAGAACTAGATACAAACAACTGCATTGGAGTTTGTTAGATACTGTCTCCCTAGTATCTTCTGTTGTGATAGCTGCTATTATTGTTACAATTAGTGTGGTTGCATAATAATGATACGGCTAAAATGTACGGTAGGATATGATGGTAGTGAATTTCATGGATTTCAAGTTCAAGATAAACAGCGAAGTGTTCAAGGTGAAATTCAAAAAGCATTAAAAAACATAACACAAGAAGAGATTATTATACATTCTTCTGGAAGAACTGATGCAAAAGTGCATGCTGTAAAACAAGTGTTCCATTTTGATACAAATAAAGAAATGACTGAAAATCGCTGGAAGATGGCAATTAATCACTTTATGCCAAATGATATTTATATTTATGATTGTCAATTTGTTGATCAAGAATTTCATTCAAGATATAGTGTGTTATCAAAAGAATATCGCTATTATCTAAGCACAAATGAATATAATCCTTTAAAGACTAACTATATTTATCAATATGGTAGAGAATTAGATCTAGTGTTAATGCAAAAAGCAAGCAAACTGTTTATTGGAACACATAACTTTGCTTCTTTTTGTGCAAAAGATCCTTATGGTAATACATTTAGAACACTATATTCTTTTTCCATTAAAGAAGAAAATGGAATTATAGAGTTTAGTGTTGTTGGTGATGGATTTAGAAGATATATGGTTCGCCATTTAATTGGTTCTTTAATTCAGGTTGGTGCCAAACGTATAAATCTAGAAAGAGTCAAGGAAATGTTGGAAAGTGAAGGGAATAAGAAATGTCTCTTTAAGGCAAAACCTCAAGGTTTGTATCTTTATAAAGTAAACTATGAGGGGGATGTCTATGGAGAGTAATTATCATACACATACATATCGCTGTGGACATGCCATAGGTAATGAAGAACAAATGGTCAAAGCAGCAATTGAAGCAAATATTAAACTATTAGGTTTTAGTGAACATGTACCTTTACCAACGTTTAGAAAGCATTTATTATTTGCTTTTCCATATTGTTTGAAAAGCACCTATACTTTTTTGAGTTGGGGGAAGTCAATTTTATGTAGCGGAAGTCGTTTTCGAATGCCTTATAAACAAAAGAAGGCACATCTAGATGAAATAGCTAAATTACAAATAAAATATAAAGATCAAATTTTACTATACAAAGGATTTGAATGTGATTATTTAGAAGACTATTTAAGTTATTACAAGGAATTAATTAAAAGCAAACAAATAGATTATTTACTATTAGGTAATCATTTTTATAAGAAAGCAATCGCTGCCAACTATTATGGGAAAAGTGGATTATCAATTGAAATGCTTTATCATTATCAAGATACTACAATTAAAGCATTAGAGACAGGACTATTTACTTATATAGCACATCCAGATTTATTTATGCAAGGATATTTAAAATGGGATGACCATACTGAAAAAATAAGTTATGCAATTTGTAAGAAAGCAAAAGAATTATCAGTACCATTGGAATTAAATGCTGGAGGAATACGTACTGAAAAACGAATTATCAATAATAAAGAAAGCTTTTGTTATCCTTATGATAGATTTTGGGATATTGTAAGTGAAATAGGTAATGATGTTGTGTTAGGATTAGATGTACATAGTCCTACAAATTTTGACACACAAATGATGTTATATTTAGATATGTACGCAAAAAATAAGAATTTGAAAGTTATACCATGTTTAAATATGGTGTGATTGAAAGCGTTGGCAAAAAATGTAGTGAACTCAATTAATTGGAAGTTATAGCAAAGTTACTTACTATCGAATAAAAAGGTGACGATAGAAGCAACTATCTAGATTAATAGTGTATTTAATATAATTGAAATATGCTATAATTTAGTTACTATTGAGGAGGCACCACATGATAGAGTTAGAAAGAAAAAAGCAAGAATATAAGGAATTATTAATAAATACACCGACTTATATTATTGATAAAATTGAAATGCAATTTGATATTGCATTTACGCATCATTCAACAGCAATTGAAGGGAATACTTTATCATTAATAGAAACAAAGCTGATTTTAGAAGACGGTATATCGATTCAAGGAAAAGAGTTGCGAGAAATATTTGAAGTTGTAAATCATCAAAAAGCTTTTAATTATATAAAAGCATGCATTCATGATGATAAAGAATTGAATGAAGCACTCCTAAAAAATATTCATGAATTATTAACCGAAAGCATTTTTCAGGGTGGAATTTACAGAATGAATAATGTCATTATTAGTGGTGCAACTCATCGCCCACCATCTTCCAACGATATGAATAATCAACTTCAAGTATTTTATCAGGAATTGAAAGATAAGAGCAAAAAAAATAACGCAATAGCATTAGCTGCTTGGACGCATGCTGAATTTGTTCGAATTCATCCCTTCAATGATGGTAATGGAAGAACAGCTAGGCTTATTATGAATTATCAATTAATGAAAAATGGTTATCCAGCAATCCTTATTAAAAATACAGATAAAATAGAATACTATGAAGCATTAGATGAATATGCAGTGTCTAAAAATCTTGAACGCTTTAAAAGTATCGTTTATAAAGGAGTAGATAATCAATTAAATGAGTTAATTGGGCTTTTGAACACAAATAGAAAATGATGCGTGAACATGAAATTTTTACAGAATAGATGCTTTTTTGATTGACTGAATTGGAAACGACTAACAGCAAATTATTATCATAATAGTTAACTTCAAAAAACCAGGAATAATCTTGACTTACTTTATCTATAATATTTGTTGCTTATTTTTATGAACAAGCTAATCAAAAGAAAAACTATAGTATTTACTGTAAGCTTAGCTTCTATTAGAACTTACTGTACGATTAACTTCTACTTCTCTCCCTATATAGTGGAATTTAACTTTTCACTTTAGTTTTTTGTGAAAAACATTGATTATTAGTTGACAATTTGAACCTGATGGTCTAAAATGAACATTGGCACTGTTTTGCCTATGTAGCCCCGGAAACTACATGGAAAAAGGAGAATTTAACAATGCGTCAAACAACAATGGCAAAAAAAGAAACAATCGAACGTAAATGGTATGTCGTTGATGCTGAAGGACAAACATTAGGACGTTTAGCAAGTGAAGTAGCAACTGTTTTACGTGGTAAACATAAACCAACGTATACACCACATGTTGATACTGGAGATTATGTGATTATTATTAATGCAGAAAAAGTAACCATGACTGGCAAGAAACTTGATAAAGTTAAGTATTACCGTCACACTGGATATATGGGTGGGTTAAAGGTAAAGACTGCTAGAACTTTCCAAGATCAAGATCCTACCGGATTTGTAGAAGCTGCTATTAAAGGGATGTTACCTCATAATACTTTAGGAAGAGCTCAAGGTATGAAATTATTTGTTTATACAGGAAATGATCATCCTCATACCGCTCAACAGCCTGAAGAATTAAAAATTAAAGGATAAAAAGGAGGAAACTAATTTATGGCAATTGTACAATATAGAGGAACTGGACGTAGAAAATCATCTGTAGCTCGTGTAATGTTAAGACCAGGAACTGGAAACATTACGATCAATGGAAGAGAAGCTAGAGAATATTTAGCTTCAGATGTATTATTAATGATTGTAAATCAACCATTAGAATTAACAGAAACAAAATCAAAATTTGATGTTATTGTTAATGTTTATGGTGGTGGAGTATCAGGACAAGCAGGAGCAATCCGTCATGGTATATCTAGAGCTTTATTAGAAGCTGGAGATGACTATCGTCCTGCATTAAAGAAAGCTGGATTTTTAACCAGAGATTCTCGTGAAAAAGAGAGAAGAAAATATGGTTTGAAGAAAGCAAGAAAAGCTCCACAATTCTCAAAACGTTAATAGAGCTATGTGTTTTGAAGATATACCCGATCGGTATATCTTTTTATTTAGTAATAGAAGAAAACCACGTGTTCTACACGTGAGACAAAAAAACTTAAAGAGTTGTATAAAACAATGCCTCCAATTGATAGAATATATCTATGGCTACCAACCAAAAATATAAAATCAAAAGGAGGCATTGTCTAATGAAAGACGATTCAAGTTTATCACACACAAGATGGAACTGCAAGTATCACATTGTGTTCATACCGAAGTATAGAAGGAAAGAAATATATGGGAAATTAAGGGAAGATATAGGAGCAATTCTGAGAAGATTGTGCGAAATGAAAGATGTAGAAATTATAGAAGCACATGCATGTATAGATCATATACATATGTTGGTGAGAATACCACCAAAAATGAGTGTATCAAGTTTTGTAGGGTATTTGAAAGGGAAGAGTGCATTGCAAATATTTGAGAGGCATGCGAATTTAAAATACAAATATGGGAACCGAAGCTTTTGGTCGAAAGGGTACTATGTGAGTACAGTAGGGTTAAACGAAAAGACGATAAAAAAGTACATTAAGGAACAGGAAAGCGAGGATCGATTGCGAGATGAAATGACGAAAAGAGAATATGTAGACCCTTTTAAAGGGTAGTTAGTAATAGTTACGGTTGGTAGTCATTAAAAAAGCCCCTTTAGGGGCAAGTTAGTAAAGAGCCCTTATAGGGCGTTACTGCAACCACGTGTTTTACACGTGGAGAAATTATTGTTATAATGTAATATTTGATTCGTATCTACTCCCTTAGATAGTACAAAAAGATCATAAAGATCTTTACTATTATCTTAGTGCTTATTGAGATATTTATCTATAAACTGGTCATCTAAATGAGAAACATATTAGTATACTATATAAAAGATGGGATTAAAAATTTCCCATCTTCTATATATGTTAAGGAGCTTCTGGTTCTAAAGAACTTTGTTTATATTCATCAGTTTGAAAGTATTCTTCAATACCATCACTAATAGAAGTTGCTAGTTTTACATGATAGCTACTATTAGATAATTGACCTCTCTCATTTGAATTGCTAATAAAACCACACTCTATTAATACACCTACAGTACCTGTAGAGCGTAATATATAAAAATCACCAGTCTGTATTCTTTTCGAGCTGCCTGTTACCTTTTTCATGTGGGTATGAATGATAGAGGCTGCTAAATTTCCTAATGTACTTTTTGCATAATAAAAGACTTGAGAGCCCCATGCGGAGGATGAAGAAGATGCATTTAAGTGGATACTTACAAAAAAATCAGGTGAGTAACTATCAATTTTAAGTGCACGTAAATACATGTCATCTTGTTTACTATAATTATATGTTCGTTCAGTCATGTCATAATCTTCATCTCTAGTTAAATAAACCGTTGCCCCTCTAGCTTCTAATTCTTCTTTTAATGCTAAAGATATTTTTAGATTTAACTCATCCTCATTCACATTGCCATACGTAGCACCATTATCAAAACCCCCGTGACCAGGGTCAATAACAATAACCTTATTTACTAATGTTTGTTCTTGTGCAGTAGTTTCAACAATTTTTTTATTTGTACCAGTACGTAATTTTTTTATTCCTAAAAATAAGACTAAGAAAAATCCTAGTATTATCAATATTAATATGACCTTTTTTTTCATTATATCACCTATCAAAATTGTATGAACATTAGAAATAAAATATGCTAAAGGATAGTAATTCTAGTTAATTTAACAGTTGTTCTTTTAGCTTTAAATCAATAATTTAAAACTTGATTAACTCTTAACTTGTGATTATCCTTAACATTTGCTTGTACAAGAGGAGTCAATCAATAATTCGAGAAAAAGCGTCATGTTAAATGAGAATAATATTGAATAGTTAAATAAACTATGCTATTATAAATTAGACGTCGTACACTGAAAAGTTAGGCGTAGAGGATGTATTTACTTAATGATATAGTGGAGAAATCCAAATTATAAAAAAAGATTTGCGATTGGATCGAAGAGTTACTATTATTGGATATATAAATGATACACAAATTATTGAAATGAAGGAGCTAAATAATGGAAAAGTTTGATACATTAATAACTGAAAAGAGAAACCAAAAGTCTATGAAGTTGGATAGCATGAATACCTTATCATTCATCACTTTAATGAATGATGAAGATCAATTGGTTGTAAAAGCAGTACAAGAAATATTAGAAGATATAGAAAAAGTGATTATAAAAACGACAGAGGCGATTCGAAACGGTGGTAGGTTAATCTATATAGGTGCTGGCACATCAGGCCGTTTAGGAATTATTGATGCTGTAGAGTGTAAACCAACCTTTTCAACAACTAATGAAGTTTTAGCAGTGATTGCAGGAGGTGAACATGCCTTTATAGAAGCAGTAGAAGGAGCTGAGGATAATGAAATCTTAGCTAAAAACGATTTGCAAGATTTAAAGTTAACAGAAAACGATGTTGTATTAGCAATTGCTGCAAGTGGAAGAACACCTTATGCAATAGGAGCATTAAAATATGCAAAACAATTAGGTTCGCTTGCTGTAGGGTTATCTTGTAATAAAGGTAGTCAATTATCTTTATATAGTGACTTTATCATAGAAGTTGAAGTAGGAAGTGAAGTAATTACTGGTTCTACGCGCTTAAAAGCTGGTACAGCTACAAAAATGATTCTTAATATGATATCTACCGCAACTATGGTAAATTTAGGTAAAACATATTCAAATTTAATGGTTGATGTAAAACCAACTAATTACAAATTAGTAGAACGAACAAAAAGAATTGTCATGGATGCAACGCAATGTTCTTATCAAGAAGCAGAAAGAATGTTAAAAAAGAGTAACCTTCAACCAAAAATTGCAATACTTATGATATTATTAAACTGTACGATGGAAGAAGCTGTTGAACGATTAGCTAGAAATCCTAAAATAATAGATGCCATAGAATAAGGGTGATAAAAATGATGAGTCCATTGGAAAATATGTGGCTTCATGAAGCAGAATTTACAAAGTCAGATAAAAGAATAGTAGAATATATTGAAAAACGTTTAGATGTCATTGCATCTAATTCAATAGTAGGTGCTGCTGAAATTATTAATGTCTCAAAATCTGCATTATTAAGATTTTGTAAAAAATGTGGTTATTCTGGATATTCAGAATTAAAGTATGATGTTTCTAGATACTTACTTTCAGGTCAAGGACATGTTATTAGTGAAGGCAATACAACACAAAATCTTTTAGAATTATATACAAATAAGATATTAAATTTAAGTGAAAGTATTTCTATACAACAGTTAGAACAATTATCTAATTATATAATTAATGCTAGAAAAATTAAATCATTTGGGGTACATGAAACAAGTTTATCTGCTAATTATTTTGAATATCGTTTAATGGCATTAGGATTAGATTGTCAAGCTGTTACGATACCTCATACGATGGTAGAAAAAGCAAATTTTTCCTCTGCGGAGGATGTCCATATATTCTTTACTATTTCTGGAGTAACAAAGGAAATTGTTGATGCTGCACAAGCATCATTAGATAACAAAGCAAAAACAATTGTTATTACTAGTAATACTCATATTCCTTATAAAGAGAATATCGATTTATTATTATTAGTCCCTTCCATGGGGCAACATGGAAATATATTTTTAGATTCACAACCATTGCTTACGTTGGTGATAGAAGTAATAATTAATTATTTAGCTAAAAAACTAAAAGATTAATAAAGACTGTATGTAGTAAGATAGGAAACTATCTAAGTTAGAAAGTATTGAAGATATTCATAAGACAATTATCGATGGAATGTGGTTTTTAGCTGATCACCCAAAAATATTTTTATCTTATAAGGATAAATTTCAAGATTCATAATGATGTAAAGTTAAAAAGAAGGGGGAGGTGGATATTACTATAGTGAACTTCAGTGGAAAAAATGGATTCGGTAATTGTTCGAGAATTGCAGATTACATTTTTGAGAAGTATAAAAAGAAAAATGTTATTAATGTCATTAAGTATTCAGATTATAGTGTTTTACCATGTGGGAAGTGTGATTATACATGTTTAGAGCCAGATGTTTATAACTGCGATTTTGAAGATGAAACAAGCAAAATATACAAAATTATTGGGAAATGTGATATTGCTTTTTTACTGGTTCCAATTTATAGCGATTATCCATGTTCTAATTATTTTATCTTTAGAGAACGATCTCAGGGGATTGTTAATGACGAGATTTTTAACTTATATTGCAATACGCAAAAATGTTTCATTTTTATAGCTAATACAGGAAAAGAGAACCTTTTAAATATTGTTGAAACTGAACCTGGAATAAATAATCAATATATTATTTTAAGTACACACGATTTCGGAACCAAAGGATATAATGGTGATTTAATTGAGAAAGATGAATGTAAATCTCAATTAGAGAATTTCATTAATAAATATATTCTTAGTTTTAAATAGGAGTAATGGTGAAAAATAAGCCAAACAGAAAATTGTAATATGAGGAGGAGTTTTATGAAATATAGTGATAAAGATTATTTAGAAAATAGGAGCTAAGAGTTCCATTATTTTGAACGTGAGTCTCATTTAACTTGATAAGCATTAACGTTAAAATCTAAGCATTTAACTACAATGAGACAAGTTGCAAAATATATATATTCTATATATATTGCAACTTTTTTTGTCTTCACCATTTGATTACTTCTTTATCTATGAAAGGCGGTGAAAAAATGGAGGTACTGAAGTTGAAAAAACATTATCACTTCTTATACGAAAATATAAAGATAGAAATCTCTGAGAACATCAATAAACCCTTTACTCTAAATTTAATGGTTGATGAGTCAGATAAAAAAATAGTAGAATATATTGAAAAACGTTTAGATGTCATTGTATCTAATTCAATAGTAGGAGCTGCTGAAATTATTAATGTCTCAAAATCCGCGTTATTAAGATTTTGTAAAAAATGTGGTTATTCTGGATATTCAGAATTAAAGTATGATGTTTCTAGATACTTACTTTCAGGACAAGGACATGTTATTAATGAAGGCAATACAACGCAAAATCTTTTAGAATTATATACAAATAAGAAGTTAAATTTAAGTGAAAGTATTTCTATACAACAGTTGGAACAATTATCTAATAATTCTTAAAAGATATAAATGAATATATCAAATGATAAATTCATAATTCAGCGAAAAAAGTAATTTAACAATAATGAAATAGTAAAAAGATATAAAAACAAACAATTAATAATTATTAAAATCCATCAAAAACATTGATATAATCAAAATTATTTTACAATAATTGTCGTTTTATGTAAATAATTCATTTTTTATGTTGAAACATGTCTTTCTAACTAACGTAGCATAAATCGACAAAATATGACTTGTAGTATTTTTTTGAATAAGTATAATTCATTTAGCTAGAATAAATTATTTCTTAAGTTAGAAACTGTTAATTAGATTTTAATACAGTTTATTAGGAGGAAGACTATGACTAAAGTAGCATTATACTTAACATCAATTAAAGAATATAATAGCAATGAATATACGTATCAACAGTATATGTTAAAAAATATTGCAGAGAAGGAAGGTTGGGAAATTTTTAGAATATATTATGATACGAATTACAATCAATCAAAATGTGATGAACCAACATTTAAAGAATTACTAATCGATGCAATAGCTGGGGAATTTGAAATAATTCTATGTAAATCACAACCAAAACTTACGAATGAAATGAGAATAGTAGAAAAATATAGGAATACATTATTTCCAAAATTAGGCATACGTTTTATCGTTGCATTAGATTATTCTAATGCGATAATACATAATAATCAAATTTTGCAATAATTTCTATTTTTACTATTGATTCATGTTTATTCTTCGAGTTGTCTTTTTATTCTTCAAATTTTCTGTCTGTGTTGAAAACATTGGAAACATATGGTTTCTAAGCATTGACAATATGCGATAAAAGTGTTAAATTAATTATGTAAGTTGATTAGCAACTGCTAACTTAGGCTCTTTTTAGAGCCGATTATAATAAGTCATAGTTAGCGTTTGCTAACGAGTAGAAAGTGAGGTTATTTATGGAAACAAAGGTAAAGAGAAAAACGGGTATACCTAGATTAATCGAAATTACAAGAATGAGAAAATGGTTTATTATACCTGCTGTTATGTTATCTGCATTCGCTAGTATTGCTAGTTTTTTGCCATATTTGGCTATATTTCAGATCGTTAAAACAGTTTTGCTTCATATTGATGATATTATTTCTATTAATTCAAGAGAGCTAATTCAATTTGGGTGGCTTGCTTTTGGTGGCGTTTTATTAAATGTAGCATTGTATTTTATGGCATTAGTGTTCTCACATTTAGCTGCATTTGGAACTTTATATCTTTTAAAGGTTGACTTTGCATCTCATTTAGCGAACATCCCATTGGGCGTTCATATCATAATTGGTAGTGGTAAACTTAGAAAAATTATGGATGAGAATATAGAAGATATAGAAACATTTATTGCACATCAATTGCCTGATATTGTTGCTGCTTTTATTGCACCAATAGTTATGATTATTATTTTACTAAGTGTTGATATCCGTTTAGGGGCTGCTAGTATGGTTGGGCTTCTTGTTGCATTTGTTGTACAATTAAGAATGTATGGCAATCACTCTTCTAAAATAATGATGCAACGTTATCAATCTTCATTAGAACAAATGAATAATGCAGCAGTAGAGTATGTAAGAGGTATTTCGGTGGTGAAAGCTTTTGGACAAACGGTATACTCATTTAGAAGATTGCATGACACAATTAAAGAGTACACAAATTTGATTATTCCTTATACATTGAGTTGGGAAAATTCTTTTTCAGTTTTTACTACATTAATTAATAACATATATTTGTTTGTGGTACCATTTGGAATATTGATTGGAGTACGTACCAATAATTTGAATGAGTTTATAATTAATTTTGTATTTTATCTATTATTTGTTCCTTCTGTAGCAGCTATTTTAATGAAAATAATGTATGTAAATTCTAATTCTATGCGTATAATAAATGGTATTGAAGCGATGGATCAACTTTTAGATATTGCTGAGCTTGTACAACCGAATAATCCAAAAACAATAGATCATTATGATTTAGAGTTTAAAAACGTACATTTTTGCTATAATGAAGATAAAGAATCAAAAGCATTAGATGGAATTTCATTTATTGCACCTCAAGGTAAAGTAACTGCAATAGTTGGTCCTTCAGGTGGCGGAAAAAGCACTATTGCACATCTTATTCCACGTTTTTTTGATGTTAACAATGGAGAGATTACCTTAGGCGGTATTAATATTAAAGAAATGAAAACAACATATTTAATGGAACAAGTTAGTTTTGTATTCCAAGATGTGTTCTTATTCAAACAAACTGTGATGGATAATATCCGGATTGGAAATCTTAATGCAACAGATCAACAAGTGATGGAAGCTGCAAAAGCAGCACAATGTCACGATTTTATACAGAAACTACCAAGAGGATATCAAACAGTTATTGGAGCAAAAGGAGTCCATTTATCTGGTGGTGAAAAGCAAAGAATTGCCATTGCAAGAGCAATTGTAAAAGATGCACCAGTCATCGTTTTAGATGAAGCAACTGCTTTTTCTGATCCAGAAAATGAACACTTAATTCAACTTGCATTTGAAAAACTGATGAAGAATAAAACAGTGATTATGATAGCCCATCGTTTATCAACTGTTAGGAATGCTGATACTATTATTGTTGTTGATCAAGGTAAGGTTGTTGAGCAGGGCAGACATAACGATTTAATAAGACATAAAGGCAAATATTTTGAAATGTATAACACATATACTCAAACGGTTAGTTGGAGTATGCGAAAAGCAAAGGCGGTGGTAAACAATGGATAAAAAACCAAAATTACAACAAGCTTTTATGCTTACAGATAATGGATTTAGTGATTTAAAAAAAGCAATAATAGCTTGTACAATTACTAATTTTTCAATGATGATACCCTTTACTGTGATTATTAATATGATTATTGAAATGATAAAACCATTACAAGGTAAAGAGATTTCTTGGAATCGTATTTGGATTCTTTATGGATTAGGCTTATTTGCAGCAGTCATTGTATTTTTATGTAATAAAAATGACTATAAAAAAACTTATGTTACGTCTTATAGAGCAAGTGAAAATACACGGACTTCAATTGCAGAGCAAATTCGAAAATTGCCTATGAGCGTATTTAATTCAAAAGATTTATCTGCGATAACCACAAACTTTATGGGCGATGTTGGAATTACTGAGCATGTATTAAGTCATGTTATTCCTCACTTGTTTGCCAATATAATTTCAATTACAGTTATTTGTATTATGATGTCTATTTTTGATTGGCGTATGGGATTATCAATTTTTATTACAGTTCCTTTATCAATTGCAATTATTGTCGTAGGTAGAGTAATGTATAGTAAAACCAGCAAAAAGCATGCAGATAGTAAATTAGAAGCTTCTGCACAAGTACAAGAATACATTGAAGGTATCAAGGTAATTCATTCTTGTAATATGGATGGAGAAAAATTTTCTGCATTAAAGAGTGCACTTGAAAAAATGAAGCAATCCGCAATAACGAATGAAATATTAAGTGGTATATTTGTTACTGGAGGACAAGTTGTTTTACAATCTGGTATTGGAATAACGGTATTAGTGGGAACAAATCTTTTAACAGAAGGGAAAATAGATTTTGTTGTTATGTTAATGTTTATATTAATTGTTGTCCGTATTTATGGTCCAATAATTACGATTTTGACATTATTACCAGAATTATTCTATCATCAAATCGCAGTCAAAAGAATGCGAGATTTAATGGCGATAAAGATTATGGATGGAAGTCGTGAAATAGAACTATCTGATTTTGATATTGAATTTGAGAATGTTGAATTTAGTTATAACAAAAATAGCAAAAAAACAATCCAACATATGAATATTACAATTCCTAAAGATGGGATTACAGCGTTAGTTGGACCATCTGGCAGTGGGAAGAGTACTGTTTCTCGATTGATTGCTCGTTTTTGGGATGTCGACCAAGGTAAAGTAATGATCGGCGGCAAAGATGTTAAAATGTTCGATCCAGAACAGTTAATGAGCTATATGTCATTTGTTTTCCAAGATGTTGTTTTGTTTAATGATACTGTCTTTAATAATATTCGTATTGGAAATATGGACGCAACAGATGAAGAAGTTTATGCGGCTGCTAAAGCAGCCTGTTGTGATCAATTTGTTGGTAAGATGAAAGAAGGATATCATACGATATTAGGAGAAAATGGTGCTACTATTTCTGGTGGAGAACGACAAAGAATTTCAATTGCAAGAGCATTGTTAAAAGATGCACCAATTGTTTTATTAGATGAAGCAACGGCTTCTTTAGATCCTGAAAATGAGGTTTTAATACAACAAGCAATTTCTCGATTGATTGAAGGAAAAACAGTCATTGTTATTGCCCATCGATTACGTACGATTGTAGCAGCTGATAAGATTATTGTTTTAGATGATGGTAAAGTCGTGGAGGAGGGTAAACATATAGAATTACTGGAAAACAGAAGTTTATATTATAGATTGTTTACACGACAACAAGAGTCATTAGGATGGTCAATAAAATAAGTAGAAAGTAAGAATCAAAATTGTAAAATGCAGTAGTTTATCGCATTGATATAGGAACAACGCTAAATCTTGCTATAAAAGTAGTGAAGGAGGAAAACTCCTTTTTTTCTTACTTACGATAACCAGTATTTAATAACCTAGATGATGAACAAAGAGTACGTTAACCATTCAACTTTATTTCTTTATATATCATTTCTTTGTATTCTTGACTTATAGTTAACGATAAGTGATATAATACTAATAGGAGTTATTTATGGTAATTGCGACTTATGAAGTTGCATAGAAATCAGGATATAACTCTTATACAAAAATAATTTTTTAGACATAAGAAAAATATTTTGAGAATAAGGAATAAAAGGAGATGATCAAAATGAAACGCTTGCTAGTTGTTGTTGATATGCAAAATGATTTTATTGATGGTAGTTTAGGAACAAAAGAGGCTAAGAAAATTGTAGATAATGTAGTTGCTAAGATTCAATCTTATGAGCAAAATCATGATGAAGTTGTTTATACATTAGATACTCATGATGAAGACTATCTACGTTCACAAGAAGGTAGAAATCTACCTGTTATTCATTGTATAAAAGGTGAGAAAGGCTGGTTGTTACACAATAAAATTGAAGAAAATTCAAATAAAAATAAGAAATGTTTTGAAAAGGGTATTTTTGGAAGCTTTGATTTAGCAAACTATATTCAACAAGGTAATTATAATCAAATAGAGTTGATAGGTGTTTGTAGCGATATTTGTGTTATTTCTAATGCTTTAATCGTTAAATCATTTATTCCAGAATTAAAAATTAAAGTAGATGCTAGTTGTTGTGCTGGTGTCACGGTGGAAAAACATTTAGCTGCCTTAGAAGTTATGAAATCTTGCCATATTGATGTCATTAACGAATAAATGTGGGGTTGAATTAGAGAGGTAAAGAAATGAATAAAGTACGATTAGGAAAAACGGAAATTGTTGTTTCAAAGAATGGTTTTGGAGCATTACCAATTCAAAGAATTAGTGAAGAAGATGCTGTTTATTTATTACGAAAAGCATATGACCATGGGATACGGTTTTTTGATACTGCAAGAGGCTATAGCGATAGTGAAAAGAAGATTGGTTTAGCAATTAGTGGATATATCAAAAGAGAGGATATTGTTATAGCAACAAAGACAATGGCTTTAGATGTAAAAAGTTTTTGGGATCATTTGTATACTAGCTTAGAAATGTTGCAAACGGAGTATATTGATATCTTGCAATTCCATACTCCACCATTCACTCCAAAACCAGGGGATGGAACTGGCTTATATGAGGCAATGTTAGAGGCAAAAGAAAAAGGATTGATAAAACATATTGGTATCACAAACCACAGATTAGAAGTTGCTAAAGAAGCTGTGGTTTCTGGATTATATGAAACAATTCAATTTCCATTTAATTATTTAGCAAGTCATAAGGATCTAGAGATTGTTGAATTAGCGAAAGAATATGATTTAGGTTTTATTGCCATGAAAGGATTGTCTGGAGGTTTAATTAATAAAGCTGATGTCGCGTATGCTTATTTAGCTCAACCAATGTTTGATCATGTAGTACCTATTTGGGGAGTTCAAAGAGAACATGAACTAGATGATTTCTTACTGTGTCAAGATAATCCACCAGCACTAAATCAGGAACGTAATGCGATTATTGAGAAAGATAGAGCACAACTTATAGGAAGTTTTTGTCGTGGTTGCGGTTATTGTATGCCTTGTCCAGTAGGTATTCAAATAAATCAATGTGCTAGAATGTCATTAATGATTCGTAGAGCACCTTCAAATGCATGGTTAAGTGATACTTGGCAAGAGAATATGCATAACATTGAGAATTGTATTCATTGTAATCAATGTCGTAGTAAATGTCCTTATGAATTAGATACACCTAATTTATTAGAACAGAATTTAATTGATTATAAAAATATTTTAGAAGGAAAGACAAAAGTGTAAACATCATTTATCTTTATTCTAAAAACTTTGTGTGGGTAGATACGTATATCTACCTTTATTGTTTTTATATGCTGTACTACTTTTTTTCAACTTCTTTATATATTTGAGCATATTAAAATGCATCACCTTTCGTTAGGTTTTTCCCCTAACTTTTGGGATGCATTTTTTTGACTACACACTTGTTTTTTTCATACAACAAAACCCAACAGATCCAGGTCCTGTATGACAAGCAATACTTAATGAAAGATTGTCAATAATATATTCATAATTTGGAAAGTAAACTCTTGCTAATTGTTCCATTTTCTTAGCACCCTCTAAATTATTCGAATGGGCAATACCAATATATATAGTATCTGGATTTCCATCAGGATTAAACCTATTAATATCTTTCACTACTGCTTCTAACATTATTTTGTACGCTTTTGACACTGTTCTTGTTTTACTGAATAAATCCAATTTTTCACCATAAATTGAAAGAATTGGTTTAATCTTTAGTAATCCTGCAATACTTGCTGCAGCAGGTGTAATTCTTCCACCTTTTTTCAAATAGGTTAATGTCTCTACCACTATATAAATCGTAGAATTAAATTTATTCTCTTCTAATAATTCTTTTATCTCTTTACCGGTTTTACCTTGACTTACAAGTTTTAAAGCATCAAACACATCACTTTTTAATGTGACAGATATTCTTTGGTTATTAACCACATAGACAGTATCTGGATAATTTTCTTGTGCAAAAATTGTGCTTGCTTCATATGAACTACTTAAACCACTTGACATAGGAAGATATACAATTTCATCATAGCTTTCTAATACTTGATTAAAAAGTATAGCTAAATCTCCTAATGCTGGCATTGAAGTGCTGATTTCGCTTCCTGAAGTTAACATTTTAAAGAATTGCTCTTGTGAAAGATTAATATCCTCTTTGTATTCAACTTCATCGACAGTGAAAGGCATAGGCACAACATATATACCAAGTTCTTTTGCTTGTGATTGCGAAATCCCACTATTACTATCAGTAATTATCGCTACCTTTGGCATTTTCTCTCCCCCTTTATTGAATTATATTAGCATCTTTTCAATGTTTTCACAATAGTAATAATAAAAAAATGACTGTTAGCCATTTTTAAGATAAGCGTAAAAATATTACTAAATATTTTTTTGTTTTTATACTTTATGATATAATAAAATAAATGTAATTTCATTAGGAGGAGGATTTATGAAATCAAATAGAGAAATTCGTCAAGAAGCAAATTTTCTTTATTCAAAAAGTAGTCATTATATAGTTAGTTTATTTATGATAATAGGTGCGATTACTGGAACTATTACAGGAGTTATCACAGTAATTGCAAATTATTTAAATATGCCTTTACTTATTGTCCTTACTGTTTTATTGGCACCGTTTGAATATGGGATAATTAAAGCTGTTTTATTATCTTATGATCGTAAGGCAAAAGAGGTAAGTGGGAATGGCTTTACTTTTCTAGGAATAAAGAAATTACATAAATCTTTTATTCCTTTTGTTGGAAAAGATGTTGTAATTTCCCTTGTGCAAATACTTGTCTTTAGTGCATTTATTGTGATGGCTAATGCTCCAACTAATGATTTAATGAGGGGTCTTTTAGGAATATTTGGAAAGCAAATGGATTATATCTATGCTGATAATCAATTTTTAGTAACAGGAATTATCGTCATTGGCTTTTTTTTGGTATTACTTATTGGTGTTTTATTGGAATGTGTGTTTTCTTTATCTTATTATTTAGTCGTTGATAAGGATCAAGGATTAATTAAATCATTAAGTGGTTCTATTAACTATATGAAAGGCAACTTATGGAAATTCATAAAACTTAGATTAAGTTTTATACCACATATTTTTATTTGTTCTGTTATATTAGGCATTGTAAATTATTTTATTAGTGATACTATTTATGGATGGTTTCAATTAGTAAATATAGACCCATTTATTTTAGATATTCTTGTTAGTATCATTTATGGAATTATTTCATCTGTGATTACTGTCATGATTTATTCAGTAAAGCAGGAATTAGCATTTGTCGTGTTTTATAAAGAAGTAACAAAGGAATGATCCAATGATTGATAATCTAATTGATAAATTAGTATCTTATGGAGATGTGTTATTAAGAGTGGTTATTATTATAGTTGTTGGTTTGCTTATTGATTACTATCTTAGTAAGCTATTAAAAAAAGCATTGAAAAATGAAAGAACAGACAGTACGTTACTATCATTTCTTCGTTCTTTATGCAAAATATTTATCAGGTTTATGATTGTGATTAGTGTCTTGGGAAGCTTTGGAGTTAATACTACGAGTTTAGCAACTGTGTTAGCATCACTAGGAGCAGCTTTAGCTTTAGGGGTCAAAAATACCTTAGGTAATTTTACCAGTGGTATTATTATTCTTTTTCTTAAGCCTTTTAAGGTAGGAGATTATATTGAAATAGGAACGATAGCAGGAACAGTTAAAGAAATCCAAGTGATGTCTACTATTTTAAACACAGCTGAAAATAAAAGAGTTATTATTCCAAATGGTAATTTAACGATTGCTAATATTATTAATTATACTGCTGAAGATCATCGTAGGATTGATTATACAATTGTAGTAGAACATAGAGAAGAAGTAGAAAAAGTAAAGAAGGTAATTTTAGAAGTGTTGAGTGAGGGAGAATTAGTGTTAAAAGAACCAATTCCATCGATTGATATTATTAGTTATGAAACGAATAAAGTGGTCATGCAATTAAGATTTTGGATTGCAGGTAATGATATTAGCGATATTTTAGCTGTTTTCTTGAAAGAATTATTTGATAAAACAACAAAAGAAAACTTGTTGTTTTCTATCCAAAGAAAATCGTAAGATAGAAGGTAGATAGTATCTTTCAAATTATAAAATCTTAAACATTTCTTAAAAACTGTATTACTTATAGTAATACAGTTTTTCTTATGCTATACTTCATCTAGAAGGGTGATATAATGTGAAAATTGAGAGCAAATCGAAACTAACAATCTTCCAACAGATTGTGAATCAGATGATAGAATATATTTCATTAGGCGTATATAAACCTTCCGATAAGTTACCATCAATAAGAGAATTATCTAGTCGGTTAAATGTGAATCCTAATACAATACAGAAAGCATATCGTGAATTAGAAAGACAAGGATTTATCTATTCGATTGTAGCTAAGGGAGTCTATGTTAGTGAAGTAAATCATCAAAGCCAAAAAATTACAAAGAAGATGTTACAAAAAACAATTCGGCATGCCGTTGTACAATCATTTTATATTGGAATTAATGAAGATGAATTACATTCATTAGTACGTGAAGAATTTGAAAGGAGTGTAAAGGATAATGATAGAAATCAAACAATTATCTAAGAATATTAATAATCAACAAATACTGCAAGATATTAACCTAACGGTACCTAAAGGATCAATTTATGGAATTATTGGTCCAAATGGGGCAGGAAAAACAACCTTGATTCGTCATATGATTGGAGCCTATACTCCAGATAATGGAGAAGTTACTTATGAAGGTCAAATGGTCTTTGAAAACAATGATATAAAGCAAAAGGTTGTTTATATTCCAGATGAATTTCCAACAACATTTGGTTCAAATATTCAAGAGATTGCAAAATTATATGCAAATATCTATCCGACTTGGTCGCAAGCCAGATATGAAAAATTGGTTTCTTTATTTAATCAAAATACCTTTAAAAAATTTAATCATTTTTCTAAAGGAATGAAGAAACAAGTATTATTTGTATTAGCTTTATCTATTATGCCAGAATATCTTATCATGGATGAACCATTTGATGGAATTGATGTCATTATGCGAAAAGAAATATGGAAAATATTAACTGATGATGTTTTGGAACGAAATATGACAATCTTTATTTCTTCACATCATTTAAAGGAATTAGATGCAACTTGTGATACTGTCGCTTTAATTAATGAAGGAAAAGTTGTATTGGAATATAATTTAGAGGATTTAAAACAAAAAATACATAAAGTCCAAGTCGCTTTTTATTCTATGGAAACCTACACTAAAGTTAGAGAAAGAATTCATGTATTACATGAGGATACTATAGGAAAAATAAACACATGGATTGTTGAAGGTGATATTGATCATATTATTGATCAAATTGAACTATATGATCCTTTAATTATTGAATCACTAACATTGTCCTTAGAGGAAATCTTCTTATTCGCTTTAGGAGGTGAAGAGAATGAAATCCGTACGTTGTTTGATTAACCGCCCCTATTTAGAAAATATAATCAAACAGTATTCATGGGTCAGTATTTTAATTTGTGGGCTATATTTGGTTAATAGCATTTTAGGATATTCTAATAATTCTATATATAGCATATATTTATATTTTTTGTTATCCTATGTTATTATTTTTACGATACCAATTTTATTATTTAGAAATATATCTTCATCAAATAATGCTAGTTATATGCTATCATTACCGATAAAACGAAATCAATACTTTGTAACAACGTATATTGCTGGATTGTTATTAATTGGGTTCCCTATTTTATTTATGTATTGTATTTTGTTTTTGTCGAGTATGTATGAATATACTGAACTTAGTAGATTTTTATTTATTACTATCTTTTTATTGTTTTCTTATTATCATTTTTCATTATTAGCTTGCCAATTAGCAGAAACAACATTGATGAAGGGTGTCTTAACAATAGCATTTGCCGTTTTACCTGCTATTATCTATTACTTTTATCAAATAGCTTTAACTAGATTTACGATTAGCTTTTCAGCATCGTTATTTAATTATTCTTTTTGGCAATTATCTAATATTTCGCCATTAGTCTATGCGATAAGATTCCTTAGTAATGATTACTATGTAATCAATATTGCTTTTTTACTTCAATTACTAATGATTGTTGTTTGTTTTGGTTTATCATATGGAATCTTTGTGAAAAAAAGCTTTGAGAGTTCAGGCGGACTTATCAGCAATTCTAAAATTGGTTCTGTGATTAAATATATATTTGTCTCTAGTATCGCTATTGTCTTATTTTCTTTATCCTCAATGATCATTGACATCAAAACATTTAGTATAATTAATAGATTACGTTATTTTGGTTTATTATTAGCATGTGTTTTTTTAATCAGTATTATGATCGAAGTATTATTTACTTCGCTAATTAAATATAAGAACATAATAATGCAGACTTTAATTATATCAATAGTATTATTTGGTGCTTTCTTTAGTCATGGTAGATATTTGGATTACCAAAACATATCTGCATTATATGTTAATGATATTGACTTGTACCTATCGAATTTTAGTTTTTATGTTAGTGAGTATGGGGATAAATATTTGAATAGAAAAGAAGAAATTAATCAATTAGCTATTGATTTTATTAAAGATATTCTTGATTCTCCAGAACATTTAAGAACTACACAAGATAATGATACTGAATGGATGAGTATTTATTTGTATTCTTATGGACAAAGTGTGAATCGATATTATTATGTTGATCAAGAAGCGTATCATTCTTTATTAAAACATGAATTTATCAATGAATTACTTGTAATGGAATATCAGTATTTATTAGATATATGTGATGATTATTCAACTATTTATGTTGAAAATTATCAATTCGATGAATATGTCAAAGTTTTAGATACCAAAACCATAAAATCAATGCTTTCAAATATTGATGTTCATCAAGTAATTGATTCAGGTGATCTATTTGGAGAGGATTATAAGTATATCAATTATACATTTTTCTCAGAAGATCATGCTGAAAGTGTTATCAAATCTAATTATTTGTGGTTGAACTATTTGAGTGATGAGATTGCAAAGCAAGAAAGCTTATATAATGGTGTGGAATTTATGCAGTGTTATTCGAATATGATGGAACTATCGTCTATCGAATTTAGTAATCATAATGCTTTAGTTAATGTAGATTTTATTGATTTTGAAATTGAAGGTAGTATTTTAGAAGATATCACTTATGCTTACATTTATGGATCAAGTAGTGTGGTTAATAACCCATATTATTTGGTGAGTAGAACAGAAGATAGTTTTCTATTTAGATGTGAGTGGTATCTTGAATCTTCAACTAATATTTTTGAAAGTGATGAAGAATATGATGTAGATTCTTATAATATGTATGCTGATGTGGAAATAGAATTTAAAAAGATTGATGGACAAATGAAGCTTATTCGTTTTGAAATAGTTGGAAATAATGTAGGAATAGAGGAAATATATGATGAAAAAGCTAATTAGTTTAATTATAAACGAATTAACACAAAGAAGAAATTATGTCATCTTGCTCATCAGTGTTTTAATTTTTAGTTTTACGCTATTCTTACTTGGAGGAGAGTACTCTCTAATTAAAACGATAAACTATACAGTAGGAATTCTAGACCAAGAATCTTATTATTTTATTGATATTGTTTTCTTTATCGTATTGATATTAAATAGTTTTATATTACCAAATCTGTTATTTCGTTATTTACATAAACCGACAGAGAGTCCATATGTTTCATCATTACCCTATAAGAAAAATGAATTATTCATTAGCAAATATATAACTGGTATTATTATTGGTTATATACCTTTAATTATTTATTTGGGGTTAATCTTTGTTATTCGAGGGAAAGTCGATTTTCTTATGAGTGCTTTACTGTTAGTTACTATTTTATTTTTCTATTACTATAATTTAGGTAGTTTAGCTAGTGTATTGAGTGGGAAAGCTACTTTCCAAGTAATGCTAACAATTGCGTTTTATTTTGTACCTCTGTTTATTTATTATGCCTATATGGCATTTATGGCTTCCACGATTGTTGGTGCTGTTAATACTGAATTATCAATCAATGTTGTTAAATATTTATTCGTATATCTACCAGGTATTAATGATTTAGTTTGTATTATGGATACGTCTTTATGGAATGGATATCTAATTTATTCATTCATAAGTCTTGGAGCATTCGTTTTAGCTCTTATTGTTAATCATTTTAGAAAAATAGAATCGTCGGGTGAAACATCAATTAATAAATGGTTTACTTTTATTGTCAAACATGTTGTCATTGTTGTTATTTCATTGATAATTGGAAGTCTTTATGTAACACTTTTCGGTTCTATCACTTTTGGGCAATTTATTTACTTTGGCATCATTATGGCTATGGTGAGCTATATAGTGGAGATGGTTTTTACTGGAAATAAAAAATCTTTTTCAATCTATAAAACAGTTATACCTTTGTACTTAGTGATCGCTTTAATAACAAATCGTTACACAAATTATTACACGTATTATGTGCCAGATACGTTTAAGAGTTTAGAGATTACAGCAACTGCTAATTATCCTGGTAATACCTTAATGTCGTATTTTGTAAATGAAAAATATTATGAATCATTTAAAGAGCTGCATGAAAGCTTAATTACTTCTGCACTTAATCAAGAAACCGCTAGAATAGAATTAGAAGAGGATGTAGAAATTAAAAATAATTATTATATGTCTTATACATTGACATTTAGGTATCAATTAAATAATGGAAGTATTGTATCTAGGCAATATAATGTGGACTATACGATACTACAGTATTACCTTTCACCTTTAACAGAAGATGATGAGTATATTAAATCATACTATCAATCAACGTATGATTTATTAGATAGTTTAGATAATATTAATTATTTATATGTTGGTGATTATGGGTATGAGCTTGATAAAGAACTACGAGAAGAGTTAAAAAAAGCGATTCAATTAGAATTGCTTAAAGATATTAATAATAACATAAATCCTTTATATTATTGCTTTAATACTGATTATCCTATACTAATGAATTATTATGACGAAAAAGCACAAAAAACAAGTTATAGTTATGAATATTATCAGACACCTTTACTAAGAGCATTAGAGGCATGTGGGCTTTATCGATAAATAAAGCAAATCATTTGCTTTAATTTGCTATGTTAGTATAATGTAAACTGAGGTGAGAGTATGAACGTAATAACTGAATCTGATTTTAAAACGGTTATTAATCAAAGTCTTGTATTTGTTGATTTTTATGCTGATTGGTGTGGGCCATGTAAAATGGCAGCTCCTATTTTAGAACAAATGAGTCAAAAATATATAGGGAAAATCAATATTGCTAAATTAGATGTTGATAATGCTAATGCAACAGCAAGAGAATATGGAGTTCAATCCATTCCAACAATGATTATCTTTAAAAATGGTGTTGAAGTAGATCGTCAAATTGGCTTTACTGGTCCAGTACCTATTGAAGAAATGATTAAAAGGCATATTTAAAAAAGCTATTAATAGCTTTTTTTCTTTAGAGTAATTAAATATCTATATCAGTTTATGTTATAATTATAGTAACTACATAATAGTAACTAATATAGGAGGAAGTCAACGTATGCCAGTCTTATTAAAGGATATATATAATTATGAATCACTTACTAAACTTGCTTCAAATATACAATCCGTTTATGAAACATTTCAGTCCGATCAGTTTATAAAGTCAACAGCTGAAGATACGTGGGATGCTTTAGGCTTAAAAGATAGGGTGTATAAAATTAGTAGCAACTTAGGAAAATATTTACCATCAGATTACAAAACAGCGATTTCTATTCTTGATAAAGTGGTAGTCAACTATGGCAGTTGGCTTAACCCTTCTGGCTTGTTTTTCACAATTTTCATTGAGCTCTACGGACAAAATGAAAAGGATTGGGATACATCAATGGCGGCCTTCGAGAGATATACCCAATATGCATCTGCGGAGACTGCGGTCAGATCCTTTATTATTAAAGATGAAGAACGTATGATGGCACAGATGGTTGCTTGGTCTAAGCATAAAAGTGAGCATGTGCGAAGACTTTCCTGTGAGGGATGTCGTCCTCAGCTACCGATGTCACAGTCATTACCTAATTTTAAAAAGGACCCTACACCGATTATACCAATACTGACACAACTAAAAAATGATTCTTCACTGCATGTGCGAAAAAGTGTTGCTAATAACTTAAATGATATTTCTAAAACACACCCAGATTTAGTGATAAAGATTGCAAAGGATTGGTATGGTGAAAATGAGAATACCAATTGGATGATAAAACATGAATGTAGAACATTATTGAAAAAAGGTAATCAAGAGGTATTATCGATTTTTGGATATAATGATACTGTGCCTATTGTGGTTGCTGATTTTGCTGTAAAGCCACGATCTATTTCAATTGGGGACGATCTTACTTTTTCGTTTGCAATTTCAACAAAGAAGGCAACAAAAGTAAGGTTGGAGTATGGAATTGATTATGTTAAATTTAATGGCAAACGCAATCGAAAAATATTCAAAATATCTGAAGTATCATTAAAAGAAAATGAGAAGAAAACCTATTCCAAAAATCATTCATTTGCTAATGTCAGTATAAGAAAGCTTTATCCAGGAGTGCATTTCGTGGTTCTTATTATCAATGGAGTGGAGCAAGAAGCACTGGATTTTGAATTGATAGCTTAAAATTATACGTAAAAGGAAGAAGAGGAGGGTTAAGAATATGAAGAAGAGATTTGGAATTTACGCCAATTTATTGCTTATTATCTTTCCAATCGTAATAGTTCTAAACCTTATTATCAATTATCACAGTTCAAAAGCTATTTTATATAATAAGATTAGTTTTATTGGTTTGATAATAATTAATATTCCATACTTTTTTGTTTTAGCTGTATTTGTATATGTATTATTTATTAAGAAAATAGAATATAATTTATGGATATTAATTATTGGATTATGTGAGATTATTATATTACAAATGCCACGCATATTATTAAACATTTCTTATGAATTATTTGTTAAAATGTTTAGTCAAGCATCTTTAAATCAGATTCTTTTTGGTTCAGCTTTTGTATGCTTTACTATTACTCCAGTCATTGAAATCAAAAATAAGTAGTTAAAAGACTGTATATGACTATGCAACAGCTAACGTAAGGTAAAAATGGAGAACTAAAAATTAAGGATTCATAACTTAAAAATCGAAATAAGCAAAATTAAGCTTATTTCGATTTCTTACTTACTATTTTAAAGGCATAGTGATTTTCTCATTTATATTATTTAATTACAGTATTTTCAACAAAGTCACTTGGAACAACTAGATTTAATGCATGTTTTAGATTTTTAATTGTTACTGGCAAGCTTGGACCTTCTTCTCCATCTAAATCCAAGATGATATCTTGTTCCATTTTTGAAGTAATCGTTATCAGATTTGCTTGGAAATAATCAATAAATGGGCTTTCTAAATGTTTATTTAATAAGATATCTTTAGATAGAGCAATTAAATCAGTGATTTCACATTTTTTAATGACGAATACATCAAACTCTCCATCTGTAATTTCTGCTATTGGTAATAATGTTCTAAATCCACCAACACTTTTGGTATTACTTACTAAAAACATAAGAGCTTCTCCATCGAAGACATGGTTCTTAGTTTCAATTCGGATAGTAATAAAAGAATTTAATTGAGATGGCAAAGTTAATGCACCTTCTATATAATAAGCCAAAGCACCAAATGCGGCTTTTTGTGTTTTCTCAACCTTAAAACCAACATCACTAAATAATCCGCCAGCGACAACATTAGAAAAATATTGACCATTTAATTGACCAATATCAACTTTAGTTGTTTTGAATTGCTTTATCATTTCTATGAAATCAGCTCTTGCTTTAGGTAATTTTAAATAATTAGAAAAATCATTGACAGTGCCTGCAGCAATAATAGCTAAAGGAATTTTTGATCCGGAATGAATAATGCCACCAATGACTTCATTCGTGGTTCCATCTCCACCAACAGCAACGATCAAATCATACTCAGACTCACGCAAACTGGCTGCTCTATAAAAAGCATCATCTTTTTTCTCAGTATAAAAAGCATCAATACTAGTGGCAATGTTTTGTAAGATAAGTTGCCCAATGGTTTTATCTAATGTTTTTTGAACAGTTCTTCTTCCAGAAGAGGGATTAATTATGAATAAACAACGCATTTGTTTCACCTCTTTATTGAATAATAACATACCAAAAAATAAGTTTCAATTAATATAATACTAGCAGCTATCAATGTTTTTACGTAAAAAATATTTATTTTTTGGTTTTAAGATAGGCTATTGAGATGTTTAATGGTATAATATGGATAATACATAGTCTTTAAGATAAGAGAGGGTTAAGGAATGAAGATCAGCTTATTGTTTGATAATCTTACAATTGAAGAATTTAAACAATTGTTACATCTTGTTTTAGTACCAAAGTTAGCAATTCCTTTAAAAAATAAAAAAAGCAACTATTTTAAAAAGGATATTCCTGTTCTTTCTTTATCTAGAGAAGCTATTGAAGAAGTGTATATAAATCATGTTTACAAAAAAGATAAAGACATGACATTAGCTTTACACTTAACAAATCAAGTGGTTGATTTAATTAATCAAGATGATTTAAGTGATCAATATGCCTTACTATTAAGAAAAAAACATAATAAAGAAATTGATAATGAATTTATTGAATTACTGACTAACTTAGAAACACGTAAAGTTCATATTAGCATCAATGTATTCTTTAAATTACTTGGGGAAGAAGAGGTAGACCTATCAATATTACTAGAAGATTTCAATCATGTTGATTCTGACGTATTGACTGATATAGAGGATATATTTTATATAGAAGATGAAGAAGATGAAGCAGATGAAGAAGAAGTATTTCATTTTTCTGAAGACTTAGGAACAACGATAGAGTTAGAGGATGATAGTATCCTTGAGGAAGAAGTAACAGCTGGACAAGTTACTAGTCACTCTTCAAGCCAACAAGAAATAAGTCTATTAGACAAAGGTGAAGACTTATTTAGTACAATGGATTTTATTGATGAAACGATTAAAAATTTTAGAAAAGAAATTAACGAAATTTCACAAATTACCAATAAAGAAATCTCTGAAGAAGAGGAAGACATTAATTTAGAAGAATATCAGAAATTAAAAAGAGAGAAAAACTTTTTATCGATGGAATTAAATAAGAAGCGAATTAAAATTCTAACGTTAGAATCTCAATTAGACCAAGCAATATATTCTATGAAAGCGTATGCTAAGAAGGTAGAAGAAATAGTAGATGATTTAGTTGGAAGACAAGAGATGTCTAAAAATAATTTAATTGAGGCAATGACGATTATTCAACAATACCAAACAAAATATGAAATATCAGGCAAAGTTAGTATTGATGATTTGTGGATTGAGTTATCAAGAGTAGAAGAAGAGTTACTAAATCGACTAATGAAAGAGAAAAAAGATAGTTCAAAAGAAAAATATCAAAAATTAAATCAGCAATTACAAGAAACAATACGAGTAAAAGAAGCGATACAATTATTACTTTCCACAAATGATTTTGCATAACGAAATAATGATATAAATCTTTGCTACATAACAATCAAATAATTTCTAAAAAAATAACAAAAAACAAGCACTCTTGTTGACAGAGTGCCAAAAATAAGTATAATATAATGTGTTGGCACTCTAAATATATAAGTGCTAAACTATACAAAAAATAATAAGGAGGTAATTTTTATTATGATCAAACCATTACGTGATAACGTGGTATTAGAAAAGAAAGAAGTCGAATCAGAAACTAAAACAGCTAGTGGGATTATTTTGAAAGAAACAAATAAGGAAGAACCTAGTATTGCAAAAGTAGTTGCAGTAGGTCCTGGTATTTATCAGGATGGTAAATTAATTACGCTTGATATCAAAGAAGGACAAAACGTAGTATATAAAAAATATGCAACAACGGAAATAAAAGTTGATGGCAAAGAATATTATATCGTGTCAGCTGAAAGTATTTTAGCAGTAGTTGAATAGGAGGAGAAAAGAATGAGTAAAGAAATTCGTTATTCAAAAGATGCAAGAACATCAATGTTAAAAGGTGTTGATTACTTAGCAGATGCTGTAAAAGTAACATTAGGACCTAAAGGTAGAAATGTTGTATTAGATAAAGGTTATGGTTCACCATTAATTACAAATGATGGAGTAAGTATTGCAAAAGAAATAGAATTAGAAGATACATTTGAAAATATGGGTGCAAAATTAGTGTATGAAGTAGCGAATAACACAAATGATGTGGCAGGAGATGGAACAACAACTGCTACCTTACTAGCACAATCAATGATTCATGATGGAATTAAAGCAGTAGAAAAAGGTATGAATCCTGTTTTAATGAGAGAAGGTATTGAAAGAGCAAGTAAAGAAGTGGCTAAGAAGTTATTGGAAAAATCAAGAAAAGTAGATACTAATAATGATGTAGCAAGTGTTGCAACAATTTCTAGTGGAAGTAAAGAGATTGGTAATATCATTGCCGATGCAATGGATAAAGTAGGAAAAGATGGCGTGATTAGTGTTGATGAGTCAAAAGGATTCGATACAGAATTAGAAATTGTAGAAGGTTTACAATATGATAAAGGATACATTTCTCCTTATATGGTAAGTAATCGTGAAAAAATGGAAGTCGAATTAGAAAATGCATATATTATGATTACTGATCAGAAAATTTCGACGATTCAAGAGATTTTACCTATATTAGAAAAAATTGTTCAAACAGGTAAACCATTATTAATCATTGCTGATGATTTAGAAAATGAAGTGGTAAGTACTTTAATTGTTAATAAATTAAGAGGAACATTTAATGTAGTAGCAACGAAAGCTCCTGGTTTTGGAGATAATCAAAAAGAGTTATTACAAGATATGGCAATTATGACTGGTGCTAAATTCTATGCAAAAGATTTAAATGCAGATTTAAAAGAAATGGATGTCAGTGATTTAGGTACTGCAAGTCGAATCGTAGTAGCGAAAGATAATACGACAATCATTGATGGTAATAGTGATGAGGGTGCCTTAACGAATCGAAAAGAAGAATTAAGACAACAAATTTCTGCAAGTACTAGTGACTATGATAAAAAACGTTATCAAGAACGCTTAGCAAAATTGACAAATGGTGTCGCTGTGATTAAAGTTGGAGCAACTACTGAAACTGAATTACAAGAAAAGAAATTAAGAATTGAAGATGCTTTAAATGCGACAAAAGCTGCTGTCAGCGAAGGTATTGTTATTGGTGGAGGTGCAGCATTAGTTGAAATATATAATGAATTAAAATCATTTATTACTGATGAAAATCTAGACATTCAAAAAGGAATCAATATCGTATTTGAAGCATTATTAACCCCTGTTTATCAAATCGCAGAAAATGCTGGATTTGATGGAAATGATATTGTAGAGCAACAAAAAAATGCAAAAGCAAATGTTGGATTTGATGCAAAACAAGGTAAATGGGTAGACATGTTTGAAGAAGGAATTGTTGACCCAACAAAAGTGGCACGTTCTGCGGTATTAAATGCAGCAAGTATTTCAGGATTATTCATTACAACAGAAGCAGCTGTTGGAACGATTAAAGAAGATGAACCTGCAATGCCTGCTGGTGGTATGGGTGGAATGTATTAATAGTATTACCACTTATAGATAAAGTTAAGAAAAAGTGCATTGCTTAATGCACTTCAAAAGCATGAACACTAGGAAAGAATATTTCAATAGGTTCATGCTTTTTTAAGTCATCGAAGAATCATAAATAATAGGAATAAATCATTATTTAGTCGTTTATCTTTTTCTAGCGTAATATAGATAGGGATTTTTCTAAATTTTGACTTTCTAGTAAAATAATAAAGAAAAAAATAAATTTAATGATTATATAGTAATGTAATTTGTGATAGTATCCTTTATAATACTAGAAAGAGGTGAAAGAATCATGACAAAATATTATGCTGTAAAAAAAGGTAAAAACCCTGGAATATATACTTCTTGGGAAGAATGCGAAAATGAAGTAAAAGGATTTCCTTCAGCAGTTTTTAAAAGTTTTGATTCGTATGAAAAAGCACAATCCTATCTAAAAGATGAAAAGAATCAAAATAACAGTATGATAACCACTAAAGAAAACACAAAAGTTTTTTATGCTGTTGTGAAAGGCTTTATTCCAGGAATTTATACTTCATGGGAGGATGCATTTAAACAAGTAGCAGGTTATAGTGGTGCGGTTTATAAAAAATTTGATACAATTGATAAAGCAAAACAATATATTGATCATTCTGCACGATACCCAAAGGCAAAACTAGAAACAACGACAACAACGACTTTAAAAGAAGAGATAACAACGACATTAAATGATGAACTTGTAGGAACTCCCATTAAGTTGTTAACTGAAAGAATCAGTTATCAAAATGAAAATAAAAAATGGAAGTTATTTTTATTTCAGTTAGAAGATTCAAATACAATTAAAATTTCTGGTATTTTTGATAATGATTTTGAAATAGGAAAACGATATGCTATTTATGGACAAAATTCTGTTTATCAAGATTCTCCTTCTTTTCAAGTGGCAAGCTATCATTGGCAAAAACCTATAAGTAAAAATGGGATTATATCCTATTTAAAAACGCTAAAAGGCTTAAAGCAAAAAGCTGAAATCATTTATAACACATTTAAAGATGAATCGATTGATATGATCAAAAATCATCCTGAAGTAGTAGCAAAAACCATAAAAGGAATCGGTTTAAAATCAGTAGAAAAATGGCAAGAACAATTACTAGTACAATCTGGTAGAGAGGACACTATGCGGACTCTATTTGATTTTGGATTAAGTGAACATTATGTTTATCGCTTAATTGAAGAAATTGGCGAAGAAAGTATTGATATCATCAAAAAGAATCCTTATCAATTGATCGATTTATTATCTGGAGTTGGTTTTAAACGTTGTGATGACATTGCATTACAATCTGGGATGAAAATAAATGATTTTAATCGGATTAAAGAATGTCTATTATATGTAGTGAAAGATAATGAAGTTCAAGGTCATTGTTATATTGAGAAAGAAGATTTAATCTTAAAATCAAAAAAGTTCTTAGACTTAACGTTAGATATCACAGAAATGGAATCAATAAAAAAAAGCAATCTGCAAAGTATAGAAAAATATCAATACCTTTATCCTATCGATCACATTAAAATAAATGTTTCTTTAGCATCAAGAATACCATATGTCTTGTTAGAAGTTACATTAAAAGAAATTGAAAATTGTTTAAAAGAACTGATCAAAAAAGATACGTTAATTGAAGAAGATCAACATATTTATTTAAAGAATATGTATGAAATAGAAAAAAAGGTTGCTAAGAAATTATTAGATATCAATTCAAATAAATTCATTGTTCATTCAAAAGAAAAAGTTGAACAAATATTGAATCAAGTTTGTCAAGACCTACATGTTGAACTAGAAGATAAACAAAGAGAAGCTTGTATTAATTTCAATGTAAGTAATCAAGGCATTTATATATTAAATGGATCAGCAGGAACTGGAAAAACATTTACACTATCAATGATTATCGAAATATCAAGACGACTGTATAGTTTGAGTGATAAAGATATTTTAGCGGTTGCTCCAACAGGTAAAGCAGCAAAGGTTATGGAAGAATCGATTCAGCTTGCTTGCCGCACGATTCATAGAGCTATCGGTTATTCAAAAAATCAAGAAGAAATACAATTAATAAGTCAATCGTTTATTGTATGTGATGAAGCAAGCATGTTGGATATACGATTAGCTAATATTTTCTTAAAAGCATTAAGTAATCAAGTTAAATTAATTATAATGGGTGATAGCAAACAGTTACCATCGATTGGTGCTGGTAATGTATTAAAAGATATTATTGCTTCTTCTAAATTAGAAGTTGTAACATTGAATGTCATAAAACGGCAAGGATTGTTATCTGGTATTTTACATAATGCAAATCGTGTCATTGAAGCTAAAATGATTAAAAATGATAACGATTTTAGATTTATGGAGGTAACAAATACGAAGAAAGCAAGAAACTATATTATTCATGAGTTAATGCGATTACAAAAAGAAGAAGATATGAGTTTTGAAGATATGGTATTGTTAGTACCTCAAAGAAAAGGAGAAGTAGGAGTTGATGCCTTTAATTATTTAATTCAAAAATATTTAAATCCAATTAAAAAAGAAGATAAAAAAATATTGAAAAAAACATTAGAATTAACCAACCAAGAAATTAGAAAAATTTATATTCATCAAAATGATCGAGTTATTCAAAATCGAAATGATTATCAAAAAGAGATTTATAGATATCAAAATGAACAATATGTACTAACCTCTAAAAAAGGTATCTTTAATGGTGAAACAGGCTTTGTTAAGGAAATAATAGAAATGAAAGATCAGTTACGTGTTGTTGTATCATTTGAAATTGGTTACGTATTCTATGATCATAATGTGGAAGATATTGATTTATCTTTTGCATTAACGATTCATAAAGCACAAGGAGCTCAATGGCATACAGTGTTCATTTTAGCAAGTCGTAGTCATATGTATATGTTATCTAATAATTTATTGTATACTGCGATTACTAGAGCTAAGAAGGAATGTATTGTCATTGGTGATAGCTCAGCTATTGAATATGCAATTAAAAATAAAAGAGAAGATAATCGATTGACAACATTAGATAAAAGATTAATCGAAGAAAGTAATGCAAAAGTGGTACTTTAAAAAAATCTATGACAGTAAATTGCCGTAGATTTTTTTGTAGTATATTGAATTATTATTATTATTATTACTTAATTGGGATATAGATTTCTGTTACATATTTATCAGGGTTACCTTTAACCATCATACTAGGACCTTTCTGATAAACCTCTCTAGTTGGTGTGATTAGCTCAATTTGATGAGCTTTAGCATAATCCATAACTGCTTTATATGCATTTCCTAAATCTTCATATCTTCCAATATGGGTTGTTGCTAAAACATTGATCTTTGGTAATGTTTTAATTGTAATTTCAGCATTTCCTTCTATGTGCTCTTTAATTGGAACACAAAGTTCAATATCTGCTTGTTCTTTGAATTCTCCATCAAAATAACAGGCAAATGGAGCACCTGCTACATTAGATTTAAGGAATTTATAAAGTTTAGCCATGGGATTACCCATTGTTTGATATTCTCCGATAAAACGAATTGTTGCGACAGTTACTTCAAATATTTCTTTTGTTTGAATTGTGTAAGACATGTAGTTTCCTCCTATGTTTGTTGTTGGAAGTAAATATGTATCAATTTTTCGAATTACTTCTTTTTGTTTCTTGATGCTTGCTTTAATTTTTAATTGTTTTTCTTTTAAATAGTAATGAAGATCTTCATTTGTGTATAGATTGGCCAATACTTCTTTAATTTCTTTGATTGAGAAATTAAGTTCTTTTAATAAAACAATTTTTTTTGCTTGATCAAAATTTTCTTGGTTATATAAGCGATAACCGCTATCTGAGTAGGATGATGGTATTAATATCCCTTCTTCATCATAATAACGTAATGCTTTAATTGTTAAATTAGTAATTTTAGAAAATTCTCCTATTTTGTACATATATTACCTCCTAAGGATAGTCTACACCTTCCAGTATAGGGGAGAGTCAATAATTTTACAAACAAATTATAATTCACACATCTATTATACAAATATATCTTCCAAAACTACCACATGTGATTTCCTAAACATTTTCTAGCACCAAGAAGTGCTGTAATGGTATTATCAAAACTGTAGCATTCTTTCTCATATAAATAATTTATTTTGGATAGACTTTTATACGCATTATTGTTTTTAAATTTTCTGTTTTTGTTTTTCTAATATCATTTAAATAAATGTCATGGGTATCATTTTCGTAATTAAGTTGTTTTTCTTCAGCATATGTGACCATTTTTTGCAAGGTCTCATTCATTTTATTATAATCACTTAAATGAAATGCTTGAATACACAAACCTTCTTCGTATGTTTCAAATCTCAATCTTTTATATTCAATATTTTTTTCTTTTTTTATTGATAATTCTATTGCTTCTTGAAATATATCTTTCGTAATAAAATCTGGTTGCATAATCATCATAGTCCAAGAAAATGAAATATCATTATTTCTATCTAAATTCCATATGACTTCCATTGGCATTACTCTATAATCTTTATTATATTTTTTTCTTGCAATTTCAAATTTTAATAAATATGAAATTGTATATATTGCTTCTGCTGAAATTTGAAAGTCTTTCTCATTTGGATGACCCCTACCATCAAACATAATGAAATTCATTTTTGGAACCTCTATAAGTGTAGGTTCTTTTTTTGTAGAAAGATATAAATGTTTTAATTCTTTTCTTAAATTAATTTTGTCCATCGTTATTAACTCCTTATATAATTTTCTATAATAGTAATTACTATTATTTGTTTCTAATTCTATATCTTAGAATCGTTTTTGATTTATCTTTTTCAACTTTTCTAGAATTAGTTAAATAAATCTCTCTATGTACTAAAGTTTTTATTTCATAATTATTATCTTCAATAAACTTTTTCATCTTATTAAATGATTCAGGTTCACTATCATAAGAGCCATTATGCAGTATTTGAACTGATAATCCATCTTCTATTTCATCAAAATAGACTTCTTGTAACATTGGATGAGGTTTCTTTTTATTTGCTATTTCATAAGCTTTTTGGATAACTTCTTTTGTTACAAAATCAGGTTGTCTTATCATAATTGTATAAAGGAGTTCATCTTTTATTAATTGCTTACTATTTCTAGCATCTTCGCTTACATCCCAAACCCCCTCTAAAGGATAGACTGTATATTCAAAATAACCATCGGGTGCAAAGCCATTTTTAGGCATCATCCTAACCGCATAGGATAATGAATACAATACAGCAATTCTTTCTGAAAAATCTTTGTTATTAGGATTGCCTTTTCCTTTTATGCAGAAAAATTTTTGTTTTGGTACATGTAGTAATTGAGGCTTTTCTTTAGGACAATATAATTCTTTTTCATGTTTCTTATACTCATGTTTCATATGGTTGCTCCTCTTTATAGTTTGCTATGCTCTAACTATTTATTGTTATTACTTCTTGATTTATCAGCCTAAGGATAGTCTACACCCTCTAGCATACAGGAGAGTCAAGACTTATTTTAAATTGGTTAAATTTTTCATAGAAATATTTAAAAACAGTTGCAATAAAATGTAAAGCATGCTATACTATTTTTGTAAAGTTGACTGTACTATTTTTATAAAGTTTACGTTATAGTAGGTGGTATTTATGAAAACGAGAATAAAGGAACTGAGAAAAGAAAATAAAATTTCGCAAGAAGAATTAGCATTCAAAGTTGGAGTGACTAGGCAAACGATTATATCTATTGAAAATGAAAAGTATACCGCTTCATTGGTATTAGCGTATAAAATTGCTACGTTTTTTAATTTGCGAATAGAAGATGTTTTTGATTTTAGTGATGTGGAGGAACTTTAAATGAAAGAATATAGAAAAAGATTACGTAATCGAATACTATTTAGTAGTATAGGAATTATTGGTTTAGTTGCTACTATTATTTTTGGTATTTCTTTCAATCTAGAAGAACCTGCTTTTATTACTAAAGGATTACAACATTTTGTAGATCCTTTTAGTGAAAGCTATATGGTTAGCTTTCGAGCAGGGATTTGTGGTGGCGGTATTGGGATAATGGTCTATATACTGATTAATTCAGTGCTTTGCTTAAGAAATGAAAAAAGAATGAAAAAAATATACATTAAAGAAACAGATGAAAGAGAAAAAGAGATACAGTATCGATCAACGAAAACAACAATTGCTGTTTGTGCCTACTTGTTATTAATTGCTATATTTATAGTATCCTTGTTTAACCATTATACGGTGTTAATCGTTTTATATATTGTAACGATGGTAATTTGCATCGTTAAGTTAATTTCAATGTTATATTATCGAAGGAAATTATAAGCTGGATAATTAAAAAAATAAGTAATACTAAGATTGGAGGGAATTATACAATGAAATTAGAAGTAAAAAATATAAAGAAATCGTTTAATGAAAAAGAAGTATTACATGGTATTTCTTTTGAAGTAGACAGTGGGAAAGCCTTAGGTTTATTAGGAAGAAACGGTGCTGGAAAAACAACAACAATTCGTATTTTAATGGATGTTTTCAAAGCCAATACTGGAGAAATACTATTAGATGGTAAACCATTTGTTAGAAAAAATATCCAAATTGGATATTTACCTGAGGAAAGAGGATTATATCCAAAGAAAACAGTCATTGAACAAATGATGTATTTAGGAGAGTTACGTGGGTTGTCATCTAAAGAATCAAAAACAAATAGTGATCAATGGCTAAAACGACTTGGGATTGAAGAATATCGTAAATCAAAGTTAGAAACATTATCGAAGGGAAACCAACAAAAAGTTCAATTAGCACAAACGTTGGTTGCGAATCCTGATATTGTTATATTAGATGAACCATTCAGTGGATTAGATCCAGTCAATTCAAAAATATTAAAAGATGTTATTTTAGAGTTGATTCAAGAAGGAAAGCTAGTTATTTTCTCTAGCCATCAAATGAGTTATGTTGAAGAATTCTGTGAGGATATTATCATTATAGATAAAGGAAATGTGATTTTATCTGGAAATTTAAAGCAAGTTAAACATCGCTTTGGAGAAAATCGAATATTTATTAGTGCAAACAACTATGGCTTAGTAGAGTTATGTGAGATGATTAAGCAAAACTTGAATGGACAAATAAAGCATGCAGAAGTGTTTAAAGATATTGTCTTATTAGAACTACAAGTAGGTTGTGTAAGAAATGATATAGTATCTAAATTAATTCAACAAGGAATAGATATTGAAAAGTTTGGTGTTTATGAGCCATCATTAACTGATATCTTTGTTAAGGAAGTTGGTGGAGAAGAATGAAACAGTTTTTAGTAGTATTACGTTATGAATTAAAAGGGCACTTTCAAAATAAAGTGTATCGATTATCAACCATATTTGTTACTTTACTACTTGTGATTGGTTTATCATTTCCAACCATTAAAAATCTAATTAGTGGTGATGATAACGAATCGTCTACAAATACAGACACACAAGTGGAAGGATATTTACTTGATGGTCATTATCTTTTGGTTGATGAAAAAGGATATCTAAGTCAAGATGTTATTAATTTATTTTGTGATAATTGTATGAAAGATGTCTCTACGCAAAAAGAAGCAGAAGATTTATTGACCAATAGTAGTGATTATGATGCTGTTTTTGTTGTCACATCAGATCTAAGTTATAAATATATTGTTAATAATCAATCATTTAGTATCATGGGTTATGATAATACAACCTATCAATTTGAAAGTTTATTGCGTTATCAATATCAAACGATAGAATTTGAAGCATTAGATATTAATTTTACTAAGGTAATGGAAGTCATGAATACTTCCATTCAAAAAGAAGAAATTGTGTTAGGAAAAGATTCCACTGATAATTATATGGCTACCTATGTATTGATTTTCGTATTGTATATGATGGTATTACTATATGGTCAAAATATAGCTGTCGCTGTTGCTTCTGAAAAGAGTAACCGTGCAGTAGAGATATTGGTTACTAGTTCTTCTAGTAATGCATTAATATTTGGTAAAGTTATCGCAGGAGCGATTGCAAGCATCATCCAATTTGGGGTTATTGTTATTGCAGCAGTTGCTACGTATCACTATAACTATGATGCTTGGAATGGAGCATTAGATGTTATCTTTAAAATACCGGTAGATGTGCTAATCACTTTTGGAATATTTGGAGTATTAGGTTATTTATTATATGCTTTCATTTATGGAGCAATAGGTGCGATTGTTCAAAAATCAGAAGAAGTCAATTCTAGTGCAATACCAATTACAATCATTTATGTTATTGCCTTCATGGTTACTTATTTTGGAATGATGATTGATGCGAATGGTATACTATTAAAAATTGCATCCTATATCCCACTTAGTTCTTTTATGGCGATGTTTACTAGAGTGTCTATGGGAAGTGGAGTGTCCATGGTTGAAATCATGGTATCACTAGTCATTTTAATAGGAACAACCGGCTTAATTGGATTATTAGCAGCTAAAATCTATCGTATGGGAACATTAATGTATGGTAATAAGATTAAGATATCAACAATATTAAAACAAATCGGAAAAGAAAACAAGAAGGCCTAACCTTCTTGTTTTACCAAATTCGTAATGTTTTAATAATAAAACGTGCAATCTTATATGTAGGAGTTTCTAACTCCTTTTTTACGTTCTCTAATTGATGAGGAATATCAATTCCTTGTGGACAATGCTTGACGCATTTCCCACATTTAATACATAAAGAAGCACTACTTGCCTCTTTACGAAAAGCAGTACACATTAGGTATTCATGTTTTCCAGTTTGTTTTTTTTCTGTATAAGCAACATTATAACAACGGAAACTTCCTGGAATATCAACTCCTTTAACACATGGTAAACAATAACCACAACCAGTACAGTTGACTTTAATTTTTTGATTAATCGCTTGTTTTACTTTTTCAATTACCGTAAAATCTGATTCAGTAAATTCTCCAACCTCCACAGAAGAAGCAATTTTTATATTTTCTTTTACCATCTCTAATGAGTTCATTCCAGATAATACACAAGTGACTTCTTTTTGATCCCAAAGCCAACGTAATGCCCATTCAGCAGCTGAACGAAGTGGAGTCGCCTCTTTAAATATTTCTTTGGCTTGATTAGGTAATAAATCAACTAACTTACCTCCACGTAATGGCTCCATAATAATAACTGGAATATTTTTTTGATAAGCATATTGCAAACCACGGCGACCAGCTTGAGAATGTTCGTCCATATAATTATATTGAATTTGTGTGAAATCCCATGGGAAAGCATCAATCAATTGAATGAACATATCGCTATTACCATGATATGAAAAACCTATGTTTTTAATTTGACCAGTTGCTAGTTTTTGCTTTATCCAACCTTCTATTCCTAATTTTTTTAATCGTTGCCATGTTTCAACATCAGTTAACATATGCATTAAATAATAATCAATATAATCTGTTTTTAAACGTTTTAATTGTTCTTGAAAATACTTTTCCATAGCACTTTTCGATTTGATTAGATAATGGGGTAGTTTTGTTGCAATGTAAATATCATTTCTTTTATGATTCTTCTCAAGTATTTCTCCTAAACAAGCTTCACTTCCACTATAGATGTAGGCGGTATCAAAATAATTAACACCTTGATGGATTGCTTCTAGGATTTGTTCTTCTGCTTTGACATAATCAATTTTATTACCTTTTTTAGGAAAACGCATACACCCAAATCCTAAAATAGATATCTCGTTTCCTGCTTTATCATTTCTGTATTTCATTGGTACACCTTCTTTTTCTAATTATATCTTTATCCTTCTAATTATTCAATTAGCATTCATGAAAAAAGATTTTCCTATTGCTTTTCTTTAACTACGATTTTTGTGAGTAGAAAGGAAAAGGTATATTACCATTGACTTAGGTAAGTTTTCTATAATATACTAGGAGAAGAGATTAATAAAGGGGAGTGCAGTTTCATCGTTTTCAAATGTATAGACAAATTGGCTTATTTAATATCTTTTCGCTTTCCTATTACGATAATTAGTTGTGGAGAAATAATATGTATTATTCAGAATTATTTCGACAAATATGTTATTCCATGCTTATAACATTTATAAATAACTAAACGATTAAACGAAAAGCAAATATTTAGGTTGACAAAGACTGTCAAAATATGGTAATAATTAAATGAATCTAAGGAAATATAGGAAGTCGCAAGGGTTTAATTTAAGCGAGAGGAAAAAGGGATGAATATGCTTAACAACAATAAAAAGGCAAAATTGATAGCTGTAGGAATGATAGCTATCATTTTTTTACTATTAATCTTTAGTTTAAAAAGCTGTCAAGAAAAAGAAACCAAAACAAATCTACAAACGACACAAGAGTTAAAAAGAGCGGAAATATCAAATATTTGTGCAGTTACCAAAAAGAATATCAACGATTTTACTATTCTTCTAAACAGTGGAAACCTTTGTGAAGATACATGGTTTAAGGATGTCGCCGATTATAGAGAGCGACTAGTGGATCAAAATGTCTACATAAAAGAAAGAATCGATGAAGAAAACTATAAAACAATCTATGATTTACATGCATTACTAATCGAAAACATAAAAGCATTTGAAAAAAATCCAAATCAGGAAAACCTAGCAACCTTAGAAGAAAGCTTTAAAGAATATAAAGAGCGATATGATACGACATGTCAATCACAAAATGTAACCAAAGGAAACTGAGAATATGAAGTTAAAAAGGACAAAGCAAATAAAGAAAATAATCACCATAG
>Ga0153996_1000075_pt1 | contig 61269 bp, 60 predicted proteins | sample TSNC080MetaG_FD_104728 | JGI IMG/M metagenome (GOLD analysis project Ga0153996, IMG submission 104728) | Attine ant fungus gardens microbial communities from North Carolina, USA - TSNC080 MetaG | ecosystem: Host-associated > Fungi > Mycelium > Unclassified | place: USA: North Carolina, Lumber... | reverse complement strand
CCTGAATGATGTAAGATATTATTATACGCCCGATGAAGATGAGTGGATAGGAAGCAAGAACGCAAATGAACCATATGCAGACCAAGATCTCACGGGTGACGGAAGCCTGAATGATGTAAGATATTATTATACGCCCGATGAAGATGAGTGGATAGGAAGCAAGAACGCAAATGAACCATATGCAGACCAAGATCTTACGGGTGACGGCAGCTTAAGAGATGTAAGATATTATTATACGCCCGATGAAGATGAGTGGATAGGAAGCAAGAACGCCAATGAACCATATGCAGACCAAGACCTTACAAGTGACGGAAGTCTGAACGATGTTACATATTTTCGAACGCCAAGTGCGAATGAATGGGAAGGCAGCAAGAACGCTAACGAGCCGTATGCAGACCAAGAATTGGAAGGCGACGGAAGCTTAAGGGATGTAACGTATTTTCCTAAGCCGGATGAAGATGATTGGATAGGCATTAAAGAGTAAGTAAGATATACAAAATAACATAAATAAAATTGTCCGAGGTAAATTCAGGGCAATTTTTTCATACAAAATGTTTTTAATAATTTATAGGATTATTGGAAGAGTTTTTTACTATAGGGAGAATTTATGTCAGTTTATATGAACAATCTGTTTAATTGGGTTCAAAATGGCGCCAATGCTGCAGGTTTAGGGAACTATGCAACTACATCAATGCTTGGTGTTACTGAAAAAGTTTACTCTAACTCGGCATTTGACAGCCTGGTGCCTAATCCTTATGCGGTAGATGTACCAAAGCGGGGACAAATATATTATTTAGAATCTGAAAACTGGAAAATGCCTGATGAACTTAAGGACTATTTAGCAGGAGGATTCCAAATAGGAATCACTCATGGCTATGCCTCAACAAATAGTAACGGCATTGTAGACTCAAGCTATTACCCTAAGCCAAGTGCAAGTTCATGGACAGGAAGCAAGAATGCTAACGACCCGTATACCGACCCTAATCTCAAGAGTGATGGCAGTATAAACGATGTAACGTATTACCCTAAGCCAAGCGCAAGTTCATGGACAGGAAGCAAGAATGCTAACGAGCCGTATGCTGACCAGAACTTAACAGGTGATGGAAGTATAAACAATGTAACTTATTACTCTACACCCTTTTCGGGGCTTTGGACAGGGAGCAAGAATGCTAACGAGCCATATGCTGACCAGAACTTAACAGGTGACGGAAGCATAAGAGATGTAACGTATTTTCCTAAGCCGGATGAAAATGATTGGATAGGCGTCAAGGAATGATAGTTGAACTAAATAACCACCTTTAGCGGGGTGGTTATTTGTTTTCAGGCTTATCAAAAAGCCAACAGGCAACCTTTGTACCATTAACAAAATTTAAGTCAGGCATAACACTTTTGCAGACTTCCATTACATAGGGACAGCGGGGATGAAACGGGCATCCTGAAACTTGTTCCGTTATAGGGCTGGGTTGACCTTTTATGTTTTGCAAAACCTTACTCTTATCACTCGGCAGGGCATTAATAAGAGCTTTGGTGTACGGGTGTTTAGGGTTTCTAAAAAGCTCACGCACGGGGGACTGTTCAATGATTTTTCCCAAATACATAACGGAAACTTCGTCAGCGTAGGAAGACACAGTTCCCAAATCGTGGGTTATTAAAATTACGGTTTTACCCAAATCCCTTATTTCTTTCAGAAGTTTCAGTATCTGTGCCTGAATAGTTACATCCAGAGCAGTTGTAGGCTCGTCAGCAATAATTACCTCAGCTTTTGTAGCAAGGGCCATAGCTATAATTACCCTTTGTTTCATCCCGCCGGAAAGCTCGTGCGGATATGCCTTCATTCTTTTTTCGGGATCAGATATTTCAACATCTTTTAGAGTTTTTACGGCTATTTCGTATGCTTCTTCTTTGTCAACATCCCTGTGTTCGAGTATTGTCTCAAGAAGTTGGTTTTCAATGGTATAGAGGGGATTAAGCGAGGTCATGGGGTCTTGAGGAATAAGGGCAATTTTTTTACCCCTTATTTTGCGCAATTCTTTTTCGCAAAATTCCAAGATATTGTCATCATGAAAAATGACTTCTCCGTTTAAAATTTTTGCATTATTCGGAAGAAGCTTTATAATACTCATAGCGCTCATAGTCTTGCCGCAACCACTTTCACCGACTATTGCATGGATTTTACCCGGGAAAAAATTCAGGGATATGTCTTTTATTGCCTCGTAATTTTTTTCGTCTATCTCAAAGGCTAGGACTAAATTTTTTACTTCTAGAATAGGTGTTTCCATAGGACACATTATAGCACTAATAATCTAATGACATATACCCGAAAGTTGTAATTCTTTTGACTTTCTTATACAATACCGTGGAGGTTACAGTATGAAAAAAGTAAAAATATATACTTGGGCTGATAGAAGGCCTGATTTTATCGAAAAACAGTATGAAACGCTAAAGCATTTTATTAAGGATGAAGAATGGGAGTTTATAGTTTTTAATAATGCACCCTTCTTTGCGTTTTCGCGCTCTCGTGCAATCAAAAAAGAGTGCAGCAGGCTTGGTTTAAGATGTTCGGATGTAAGATTCAGGACTTTCGTAAACGGACCTGCGCAAATATGTGCCTGGGGAATAGACTATATGTTCCAAAGATTTGCCAGGTGGGATAAAAAACATATACACGTTATTTTGGACTCTGATATGTTTTTTGTGAATGATTTTAATTTCAATGAATATCTTGGAGAAAATTGTGTGGCCGCCCTTCATCACACTTCAAAAAAAGATGAGAGTATCGAGTATCTTTGGAATGGCTTTGTTATATTTGACAGTGAAAAACTACCCGACCACAACCGGTTTACATTTGCCTGCGGCAAAAATATCGGCAAAGCAAGCAGAACCGATGTGGGGGGAAGACTGTATTACTGGTTAAAAAATAATCCGGAAGCAAAAGTTAAGCGAATAAAACACACTGCTTATCTTAATGAAATTTCGGACAAAATAAGTATTCTTCCTGAGCGTGTAAGAGATTCTTATAATCCAGATTTTGGTTTTCAATTTATTGAAGCCGCCATACTGCATTACAGGGCAGGTTCAAACTGGCAGAAAAATTCGGAGGATTTTGTCGGCAAGAAAAGCGAATACTTCAACAAGCTTTTAAGCCTCGTGATGAGCGGAGAAGCAGACTTACCTCCGGTGAATGAGCATTATCAGGATTATTATAAAGTTTAGCTGTATTTTTCCATGAAATATCCCGCAAGTTCCAACAAGGCATTTGCAAACAGGGCTTCAACTTCAAATTCGTCTTTCCAGGGGCGAAATGAACATTTTTCAGGGAGCATAACAAGGGGGTTATTTGGAAAGTCTCTGCAAACAACCGGTCTGTCTGCATAGTCGCTGCAAAAGTATGTATTATCTTCATTTTTAATAACTTTGGGACAGTAATAAAAATGGCAGTCGTCATATAGTCCCGTTTGCTTTAAAAGATTGAAGTAAGCCCCGAATTCCTCTTGCGCATCTTCCTTATTCTCATATGGAACAAAGACTTCAAGAAAGCTTTTTGCAAAGTTGTCATTTTCTGAAGATTTTTGTTGAAGCTCGAAATGTGAAAACTCGCTGCAAGCAGCCTTGCAACAAGTACCGCATTTAGCGCAGGTATATTTTTTTGAGCCTTCTTTGTAGTTATTTATCTTCTCCAAAATATTTTTTGAAACTTCATTTTGAAGAAACGCCAGTCTCTCTTCATTGTTTTTTAAAAAGTCCAGCTTCTTTTTAAGGGCGTTTTTTGTCTTTAGAAAAATATCTTTATACAGTTTTTGACGGTTTGACAATTCTTGCGCAAAGTCATGTTTAGGCATTTTGCAGCTCTTTTTGGAACTCTTGGGCTTCGGCGTTGATTGAGTTTTTCATTTTCTTTCTGCGCATCAAATCAACAAAAGCTTCCAGTCTTGTCAGATAGCCTGCTTTTCCTGTCTGTTCGTCCATAATAAGCGACAATATTGGTATACCTACTTCTTCTCTCATTTTGGGAAAAATATTTTGAGACATTATTTCGGGCATGCAGGTAAATGGGGATATGTGAATGATTCCGTCTTTGCCTTTTTCTTCGGCATACAACACATCACTTATACATTCAAGAGCGTCACCGCCTATATCACGCATTAGATAGGGTTTTGCCATCCTGAACGCACGCTCCAGATGTGTTTCGCCTTTTTTAAATATCTTGGGAATAATTGCGTCTTTCAAGAATCCGCCGACAGTTAAGCTTCGGCGAACCTGAACGCCCATTTTGCCAAGCTCCCTTTCGATATACTGATTTGAAAATTGGTCTTGAACCAAGTAAATCTCTCCGGTTAAATCAACATGCAGAATTTCTTTGTCGGGGTTTATTTCCACGGTAGAAAGCAGCCTTAGAGCCTCCTTCAGGGCTTTTTTAAGTTCTCTGCTTGAGTTCGCCTCTAAAATAAGTTTAACTCCGCGATTGTAAGCTTTTTCGCTGTCTCCTGAGTGCACCTCTCTGGGGCGGTGATATAAAAGAAAGTTATCCAACTCATCCATAGCAAACACTTTTCTCACAGCTATATTGATAGTTCTTGCAATTTTTATAAAATCTTTTGTGCCTGTCAGTTTAACTATGAAATCATACATACCCTTGAAGCCGTCATACAGTTCAAGCTCAATATATTTGTTCTCATAGCCCAAGTCCGCAAGTGCGTTTTGAATGCTTTTTCCGTATTCGCCAAGTCTGCATATACCTGGAGAGGTAATCATTGCAACATAGTCTGCACCGCCCTCTATGGCCTCTATGAAATTGCCTAAAATGAGTTTGTAGGGCAGGCAGATAGCCTCGGGTGAATATTTTGTGCCGAGGGAGAGTGTTTTTTTACTTGTATAAGGTGAAATGTAAGCTTCAACGCCTAATTTTCTAAGTGCTGATGCCCAGGCTACATAAATAGAACCCATATGAGGAAATGCAACCTTTACTTTTCTTTTTTCTTCTCTAGCCATAATAATATTATTTCATAAACAACAAATAAAATGCCTGCAAGAAACGATTCTTTTATCTTTTTTAACATTCACAGATTAAAGACCGCCTGAAGGCGGTCTTTAAAAGTTCTATTCTAGAAGGTTTTACTTGAATTCTACAGTAGCGCCTGCTTCTTCAAGTTTTTTCTTAAGTTCGTCAGCTTCTTCTTTTTTAACGTTTTCTTTGATTGGTTTTGGAGCGCCGTCAACTAAGTCTTTAGCTTCTTTTAGGCCAAGACCTGTGATGTCTCTAACGATTTTAAGAACCGGTATTTTGTTGGCACCGGCTGAAGCAAGAACTACAGTTACCTCTGAAGCTACTTCTTCGCCGCCCGCAGGAGCTGTGCCTGCTGCAGGAGCTGCAACTGCTACAGGAGCCGCTGCTGATACACCGAATTTTTCTTCCATAGCTTTTACAAGTTCAGAAGCTTCGATTAAAGTTAATTTTTCAATTGATTCAAGAATTGTTTGTACGTTACTCATTGTTTTCTCACTTTCTTATAATTAATGTTATTTTAGTAATTTCATTGATTTATCTGTGCATTACGCACTTTTTGTCTTAGCAACAGCATCGACGGCTCTTACAAGTGCGCTCATAACTCCATTTACAGAGTATACTATGCCGCTTGCAGGAGAGTTGATTGAGCCGAGCATTTTTGCATAAAGTTCTTCTTTTGTCGGAAGTTCCGCAAGGTTTTTTGCTTCGGCAGCGTTTAAGAGTTTACCGTCAAGAACAGCGCCTGTTATTTCTCCAAGCTTTTCTTCTTTGATGAATTTTGACAGAACTTTAGCTGCACTGACTTCGTCACCGTAGCCAAATGCTATTGCAGTAGGTCCTTTTAAAAGCTCTTCGATAATTTCAAAGCCTGTGCCTTTTGTTGCGATTTTACATAGTGTGTTTTTTGTTACCGTCAAGTCGGCATTTTCTTTTTGAAGACCACGTCTTAGTTTTTGAATTTGCGTAACACTGTAACCACGGTAATCTGCAACAACTGCAACTTTAGCGTTCTCAAACTGCTCCTTGTAGTGCTCTATTTTCTCACTTTTGAAAGCTTTTGTTGACATTGTATTTCCTTTCTAGTCCTTAAAACCAAAAAATTTTGCGGACATAAATACACGCAAAATATAACAAGACCAGAATATTAAACTCGGTTGTTACCTCGGTTGGATTTTATAGCATATGCTACCAACTGTCTGCGGTATATGTATAAAAAATATGTTAAACAAAACACAATGTCAAGTATGGTACGATTTTTCGGAATAAATGATAAAGATTTGTAAACTATTTGTAAATTTATGGAAAATTTAGGGAATTTTTTGGATGTTTTTTGTTATTATAATCATCCAACAAAATTAGGTGTCTATTATAAAATGATGAGTTTCAAAACCACAATTGAGAAAAACATTAGATTAAGGCAATATCTTGATCTAATTAATAAGATTGTAAAAGTTGAATATAAGTCGATGGGCGCGTCACATTTAGTCGAGTTTGACGAACTTATAAATATTGGAATTCAAACTGTTGACATACTAATCGGAGATAACAACGAACAAGAGTACAACGAGTCTTATCTTGCAACCGCCATAAAATGGGCGATTAGGAACGAACTAAGGAGAAGATATCGTTGGCATGGAGTAAAAACAGGTGCTAAACCAAAGACAGACGCAGATAAAGCAGAAATTAGAGAAGCTATATACAAAACAATACTCTCTACAGATGAAATGTTTGAATCAGAAAAACCCTTTGAGGTTAAAGACTCAAGAAAAACTCCAGAGGAGAATGTTGAGTTTAGTCAAATGTCTGACGCAATCAAAGAGGCCATAACGCATTTACCGAAACGGGAAAAGGAACTAATCGAGTCGAAGTTTTTTAAAGATAAGAAGCTTCAAGAACTTTCGGATGAGTTTATGATTTCCCCGTCTCGTATTTCCCGCATTATAAAATCGGGCTTGGATAAGATTAAGGATGAACTGGTTCGCTCAGAGGCAGTGTAACATTTTTACTAAAGTTTTGTAAATTTTTTTAGAATTATCAGAAATTATAGTTTTAAATATGACTTTATACTATTGAAGGTGTGTTAATTTTTTAGTAGGAAGTTTATAAGTGCAAGTAAATCCAATATGTTTATCAGCTCAACAGGCTGTGAATTCAAAGATTGCAAAGTATGCGGCAGAGTATGAGATGCCCATCAAAAAAGAGGCTTCGTCAAACCCTATAGTTTTTATGGGTCTTAATGACAGGCTTGAATATCTTTATTTAAGCTCAAAGTCCATCGAGAAAGAAAAAGAAGCGCTTGCACAAGAGATGGAAGAAAAGTTTGAAGAAATCTCCAAAGTGGCGAACGAGGCAGCAGAGGAGCTTGAAAGAGTTTCCCGTGAGGCTGAAAAATTTTTCGAAGCAAAACAATATGAAGTAGAAAGCAGTACAAAAAATATTCTTAGCAATTATCAATACAGCGGCAGCAATATGAGCGACAAAGAAATAAAAAGGATGTTAATGAGCGCCCTGTACAACGTCAATGTCTCTCTGCCGTCGTCTTTACGCCATAAAATGAGTGAAGCCGCCTCAAAGTTAGGTAGTTTGAACTCAAAAACGACGGAACTTTCCCGTCTTGTAAGTATGGATGAATCACTTTCTTCAAGACTTACTTCAAACAGCTATGACATAGCAAGAATTGGTATGCTAACGGGGAACAGCGTTGAATTTGTCACCCCTCAAGCAGGGAGTGCCGGCAGATTTTATTCAAACAGTGCAAACAGTATAAATTCAAATATATCAAGTATGTATTCAAGTATTGATTTTAATAACGATTTTCAGGGCAGAAAAATATCAAGGCTTAAAGATAAGCAGTTTGAGAACGTTAAACCGCAGGAAGAAGCAGTGTAAATTAGTATAATATTTTCTTTTTAACTTTGTTTTTCGCGCAATTTTTGTGATATACTTTTTTCGCTATAATAAAAGACACATGAGGATTATAAGTTTGATAAAAGTTGGCGTAATCGGCGCTCAGGGCAAAATGGGCAAAGAGGTAGTAAAAGCAGTGCTTGATGATGGAGCACTTGAACTCGTCTGCGCGGTTGATACTTATGGCGCAGGAGTGAGTGTTTGCGGCACAGAGAATTTGCGAATAGACGGCGACATAGAAGAATCTCTTAGAGAACACGGGCCGGATGTTGTGGTTGATTTTACCCAGCCCGACACTGTATATGAACACGTCAAGCTATATATCGAAATGGGGATTAAGTCTGTTATAGGCACAACAGGGTTAAGTGCGCAACAGGTTGAAGAATTAAAACTTTTATCCCGAGAAAAAAATACAGGCTGTTTTATAGCTCCGAACTTCACTACGGGAGCTGTTTTGATGATGCTTTTTGCGCAAACGGCATCAAAATATTTTAATAACGCTGAAATAATTGAGTATCACCACAACCAGAAAAAGGATGCCCCTTCGGGTACTGCTCTAAAAACCGCTCAAATGATGGCTGAAGCAAACAAAAATCTCGCTTCGGGAAATTGTCCCGAAGAAGAGCTTGTAAAAGGCGCACGGGGCGGAGATTATGAGAATATTCATATTCACGCAGTGAGAATGCCCGGCTTTATGGCATCGCAGGAAGTAGTATTCGGCGCTCCGGGACAAATACTTAAAATCAGGCATGATTCCGTTAACCGCGAATGCTATATGCCCGGTGTTATAATGGCTTTAAAAAACGTTGTTGAAAATAATAAATTCACTTATGGACTGGAGAATATACTATGAGTATGAGAAAACCTAACTTAGCGGTACTTGGCGCCACAGGCGTTGTCGGGCGCGAAATCTTAAACATTTTAATTGAGAATAATGTTGAGTACGAAAGCATTAAATTCTTGGCGTCAGCGCGTTCAGCAGGGAAGACCATAGAGTTCAAGGGCGAAAACCATACGATAGTTGAAGCAACTCCCGAGGCTTTTGAAGGGGTGAACATAGTATTGGCTTCGGCGGGCGGCTCTACAAGTCTGGCCTTAGCGCCTGAAGCCGTGAAAAAAGGTGCGGTAGTTATAGACAACTCAAGCGCTTACAGGATGGAAGCAGATGTTCCGCTTGTTATAGCGGGTGTGAATGACGAAGATTTAAGAAAACACAAAGGCATAATAGCCAATCCAAACTGTTCAACTTCACAATTGATGCTTGTTTTAAAGCCATTGCATGACTATGCAAAAATCAAAAGACTTATAGTTTCTACTTATCAGGCAGTGTCGGGTGCAGGTTTGGCCGCTATAAATGAATTGACTGAAAACACAAAGTGTTCACTTGTGGGAATGCCTTATGAAAACAAGGTATTTAAACATGAAATAGCTTTTAGTGTTATTCCGCAAATCGACGCATTCACTGAAAACGGCTATACAAAAGAAGAGATGAAAGTAACAAACGAAACAAGAAAGATACTGCATTTGGACTCAAGTGTGCCTATTTCCTGTACTGCCGTCCGTGTACCAGTGTTTAACGGTCACTCTGAAGCTGTCAGTATTGAGTTTGAAAAAGATATTTCACCTCAAAAAGCGCGTGAAATCCTTGAAAAAGCGTACGGTGTAGAGGTTTTAGACGACGTGGCAAACTTTGTTTACCCTACTCCCAGACACGCATCGGGCAAAGACCCTGTGTATGTCGGCAGAATAAGAAAGTGTATCGCTTTTGACAATGCTATAGATTTATTCTGTGTTGCAGACAACTTAAGAATCGGAGCGGCGCTTAACACTGTAAGGCTTGCTCAAAAAGTAATAGAAATGGGGTTATTCTAATGAGTTTAAGATACGATATAGGTGAAATTATCACCGCAATGGTGACACCGTTTAATGAAAAAAGAGCCATTGACTACCCTGCGGTCGAAGATTTAACAAGACACCTTATGGGCAGTGGTTCCGATTCAATCCTTATTGCTGGAACCACGGGCGAATCGCCTACTTTGACACACGAAGAAGAATATGAACTTCTTTATACCGTCAAGTCAACTGTTTGTGGCGGCGCAAAGCTTATTATGGGCGCGGGTTCAAACTGCACAAGGACTGCTGTTGATTCCTCGAAAAAGGCTCAAGAGCTGGGTGCGGATGCTATATTGTCTGTTGCGCCATACTATAACAAGCCAAATCAGCCCGGCCTTATTGAACACTTTGGCGCAATAGCGAGAGCGGTTGACCTTCCAATAATTTTATACAATATTCCTGGCAGAACGGGTATTAATATGTCTCCGGAAACTATTGCCTTTCTTGCCAAAGAGTACCCGAACATTGTAGCGGTTAAGCAGAGTTACTTTGATATGGATGTTGTGACGGAAATGAGGCTAGCTTGCCCCGAAGACTTTGCAATCTATTCGGGTGACGATAGCCTGACACTTCCTATGCTTGCACTCGGAGCACATGGTGTAATTTCTGTTGCGTCACATCTTGTGGGCAATGAAATACGCTCTATGATTCATAATTTTAAGTCCGGACAAGTTCATGCGGCGAAGAATATGCACTTGAAGCTTTATCCGCTGTTCAGAAAGCTTTTTATGGCGCCGAATCCTGTGCCTGTCAAAGCTGCGCTCTCCCGTATGAAATTTATAGCAAATTACGTAAGAAGGCCGCTGTTTGAACTAACAGAGCTTGAGCGTTCAGAACTTTTTGATGTTTTAACGGAAGTTCAGGAAAGCTTAAAATAGCCTAGTTCAATAATAAAGTTAAGAGCGTTCTCTGCATACAAGGAGAACGCTCTTTTATTTACCTAACAACAATATTTATAAGTTTTTTAGGCACTACTATTGTTTTTACAATCTCCTTGCCCTCTAAAAACGGCTTGGCTTTTTCACTTTCGAGGGCAAGTTTTTTAACGTCATCTTCACCGATATCGGCAGAAGCCTCGAACTTGTCGCGGACTTTACCGTTAACCTGAACAACAAAAGTGATTTCGTTCATTTGCGTGAGGTTTTCATCGTAAGTCAACCATGGTTCATCGTGTATTGAGTTTTCAGCGCCCAATGTTGAGTATATTTCTTCCGTCATAAATACCGCAACGGGAGACATGAGCCTTAAAAGTGACACAAGCGCAAAGCTCAAAACGTCTTTGTTGATTTTAGACTCGTCTCTAATGTATTCATATATGGCATTTGTAAGCTCACGATAACGCGAGATAACCGTATTGAATTGAAATTCCGTGTTGATGTCCATTGTAATTTTTTTGATTGAAATATGCACTTCGCGAACAAGCTTATCGCTCGCTTCATCAAGCCCTGCAAGGTTTGCGGGCATCTGCGGATTAAGGGTAATGTCATTTTGGAATTTAGAATATAGCTTGTAAACACGGTTTAAAAACTTGTAACAACCTTCAACTCCCGCCTCAGACCAGTCAAAGTCTCTCGCCGGCGGAGAATCTGAAAGTATAAACAAGCGCGCCGTATCCGCTCCGTAGTTTTTGAATATCTCATCAGGGTCGACGGTATTGCCCTTTGATTTGGACATCTTTGCGCCGTCTTTCAAGACCATACCCTGGGTTAAAAGGTTTTTAAAGGGTTCATCAAAACTCAAAAGACCCATATCTCTGCAGGCTTTTGTAAAAAATCTTGAATACAGGAGGTGCAAAATAGCGTGTTCTATGCCGCCTATATACTGGTCAACAGGAAGCCATTTGTCCACAAGTCCTTTAGAGAAGCACTCTTTATCGTTTTTGGCGTCCGCAAAACGCATATAGTACCAGCTTGAACACATGAATGTATCCATAGTATCAGTTTCACGCTTTGCAGCGCCGCCGCATACAGGACAAACAGTTTCTAAAAACGTTCTTGAGGTGAGGATGGGGGACTTGCCCTGTACCGAAAAATCAACATCTTCAGGGAGTTTTACCGGTAAATCCTTGTCTTCAACAGGCAATGCTCCGCATTTATCGCAATATACTATAGGAATAGGCGCGCCCCAATACCTTTGACGCGAAATAAGCCAATCTCTAAGCCTGTACTGGGTTTTTGCATACCCGAAACCGTCTCTTTCGGCTATTTCTATAACCTTTTTCTTGCCTTCCTCGTTCGGTGTTCCGTTACATTCTCCGGAGTTAAACATAATGCCGGGTTCAATGTAGCACTCATTTTCATTAAAGTTTTCGCCTTTAATAACGTGAACTACAGGCAGTTTGTATTTTGTTGCGAAGTCCCAGTCTCGCTCATCATGGGCAGGAACGCCCATTACCGCTCCGGTGCCATAGTCTACAAGGGCGTAGTCAGCTGTGTATATGGGGCAAACATCGCCATTGAAAGGATTTATAAAGTGTGTCCCCAATGGTACACCTGTTTTAACACGTTCTGTAGAAAGTCTTTCGATTTCGGTCATTTTGCGCGCATTTTCACGATACTCTTCGACACTTGCTTTATTTTCAGGCGTAGTAAGTTTTTCGATATCGGGATACTCGGGTGCAACTACCATATACGTTATACCGTAAACAGTATCAGGACGGGTGGTATAGACAGGAATCATCAAGCCGCTGTCTTGAACCTTAAACTCAAGAATGGCGCCCGTAGACTTGCCTATCCAGTTTCTTTGCATAGTTTTTACATTGTCACCCCAACCGTCAAGTTTATCTAAATCGTCCAAAAGAACTTGTGCATAGTCTGTAATTTTCAAAAACCATTGGGAGAGGTTTTTCTTGGCAACAATGTCTTCACATCTCCAGCATCTGCCCTCTATGACCTGCTCATTTGCAAGTACCGTGGCACAAGTATCACACCAATTGACGGGCGCTTCTTTTTTATACGCCAAACCTTTTTTAAAGAGTTGGATAAAAAGCCACTGTGTCCATTTGTAATAATCAGGTTTTGATGTTGTTACTTCTCTGTCCCAATCTGTACTCAAGCCCAGCATATTAAGCTGTTTTTTCATATAGACGATATTTTCATCTGTCCAAATAGCAGGATTGGCGCCATTTTGTATGGCCGCGTTTTCTGCAGGCAGCCCGAAGCTGTCCCAACCCATAGGATGCAGAACATTGAAGCCCGAAGCCTTTTTAAAACGGGCAACAACGTCTGTAATAGTATAGTTTCTAACGTGTCCCATATGCAGTTTCCCGCTTGGATAGGGAAACATTGAAAGTGCATAGTACTTTGGCCTGTCGCTATTGTCCGGTGTTTTAAATGTATGATTTTCAAGCCAATAATCAGACCACTTTGTTTCAAAGTTTTGCGGGAAGTACTGTGTATCCAGTTGTTTTTGGGACATCGGTAAACCTTTCTCTCTTGATTGCACCAAGCAATATTACTGAGCTTTTAATGCTTCTATTTTTTTGTTGTAATTGTCCATAGAAGATTGATTTTTAGCATCCAGAGAATCTATTTGCTTTTGAAGGGCATCTTCTTTTGCTTTTCTTTGTGCTTCGGGTAAATTTTGTTTGTTTTTCTTAATTTGCGCCAATTCTTCTTTTTTAGCTTTTAATGCTGCGTCATTTTTAGCCTTTTCTTGTTTTTGCATAGTTTTATAGTGCTCTATTTTAGCTTTATTGTCTGCTTCTCTCTGCTTTGAAGTTTCTTCGGCAGCTTTTTTTCTGTTGTCGATAATCTCTTGATTTGATTTTTTTGCTTCTTCAACATTTGACCTTGTATTTGTTTTCATATCTCTTCCAAGCTGTTTTAGTTCGTTATTTGCAAAAGCCGAAAGCGATAAAGCTCCTGATACAAAAGCAGTTAACACCAAAGTGGCTGTCATTAGTTTTTTCATAGTAAAATCCTCCTTTTCAACTATTTTATTCTATTTAAAAAATGAAATTTATGCTAGTATTTATTGTATGAGCTACAAAGTATCCGTCATCATTCCCTTTTATAATGAAGAATCTTATCTCGAAAATTGCCTGGAAAGTGTTTTAAGCCAGACATTGGATAATATTGAGATAATCTGTATTAACGACGGCTCAACAGATAATTCAGCAGATATTGTGCGTCAATACGGAGACAAAGTCAAACTCATTGTTCAGGACAATAAAGGACAATCCGCGGCAAGGAATAAGGGTCTGGAGATTGCTCAAGGTGAGTATATAGGTTTTTTAGATGCCGATGACTGGGCTGAGCCAGATATGTATGAAAAATTATATCGATGCGCGAAAGAAAACAGCGCCGATGTTGCCCTATCCTCCATATGTGTATATAACGAAAACACAAGGGAAAAGTTTTATAATGATGTTTATTTTTCTTTAGACATTTTAAAAAATACACCCGATATTTTCAACTACAAAGATGTCAAGGATATTATTTTCAAGATTTGTGTTGTTCCATGGAATAAGTTATATAAGCGTGAACTTTTAAATAATGTAAGGTTTATTGAGGGCATTATTTTTGAAGATAATGTGTTTTTCTTCGACACGTTTTTAAGGGCAGAAAAATGCATTAAGCTGGACGAACCGCTTGTAAATTACAGAAAACATTCCAAGACATCCTGCACGTCGGGCAATAATGATTTTAAAAAACTGGACTTTCTTCAGGTACATAGCCTTATAGAAAAGACTTTAAGGGAACAGGGGTTGTATGAAGAATTTAAAGATGCTTTTATACAGGACAGAGAATACCGCTTAAGTTATTGGTATAAAAAGCTTAGCAATGCCGACGTTAAAAGGAAATACCAATTATTCTATCTTGGAGCTTTGCGGCAACGTGCACGGCGCCTTCCTCTTGCGGAAGACTCTCGAAGTGCTCAATGAAAAGCTTTTTTGCATTGGCACCGTATAAAGGAACAGCCTCTTTGGCAAGTCTCTCTATATCAGGGTACTCGCTTTTTTGGAGCCACTTTTGAGGATTTGCAATCTTGTATATCTTGTCAAGCTCAATTGGTTGGCCTGTTTTTTCCATATGTATCATTTCTTTGAGTTCTTCATCAGATGCGGTCTTTATGTCTAAATCCGCTAAGCGCATATCAATCGTTAAGCCGCTATAGTGAACAATAGGATTTTTTTCACAGTCAAGCCTGTTGAAGCGCAGATTGCTATATATGATGTTAATCAGCTCTCTTCCCGTAACCTTGTTTGTATAGATAAATGCGGCATTATCTTGCATACCGTTTAATACGAACATTAGTTCAAGTCTTGTTGCAGGCCCTTTATGAGAAGCAGGAAGACCTTTTCTGATTGCAGAAGCATTTATACCAAAGGCATCAATATTCGGGTCTATTTTTTGCAACTCTTCAAGTATTACGTCTGTGACAAGATTTGCCAAATAACTGTTGCCGCATCTGACATTTGCAACTTCTAATTCATCAACTTGAGCTGGAGTGTCTATATAAAAAGAACTGCTTAAGTCTTTATTAAAAACTCTCCTGTAAGAAGAAGACAGACGGTTATTATGTTCTTTTGTGATTTCGGGCTTGTATTTTTTGGTCACAATATCAGTAACATCACCTTCGTCATTCAGTGTTATTTTAATATTTTCAATTTTCTTAAAATCTTTTGAAAGACCTATAATTGTTGTTTTGCCAATTTTATTTTCGTAGTCTTTATGCTCGTGAGCGTCCAGAATAACGTCAATATTCCCATTTCTCTGTGCCAACTCTTGTGCAACATTTGCGCCGCTGTGAGCCATAAGGAGAACGATTCCCTTGGGGTGCGTTTCCTTGAATTTATTTATCTTTTTTTCAAGCGAAATAAGAGTGCGCTCATAATCCTTCGGGGTTATTTTAATCTGCGGTTTTTTAACATCATCGATAAAGGCGGTCCCGTCCGGTTTATTATAATAAGACATATTTACCGGAGAAAGACCCAGTACAAGCATTTTATGTTTTTTGAACAGATTTTTATCGTCACTTATATTTACAATTTTTGATTTAACAAATTTTCCTTTTTTAAAATTATCCGAAAATGCCGCTGAATCTTCTTGGACTATATTTGAAGATACGACTGCGTCTACATACATCTTACGCATAGACTCACTTAGTTTATCTGAACCGGCATCAAAGTCGTGGTTTCCCGGGGTAAAAAATACTTTTAAATTGCGAGAAAGTTTTCTCAGACCGCTTATTAATTTATTAAAAAAGAGTACCTGGTAGTCTTGCGAAGAAGAAGCGGGGTTGCTTAGATAACCCTTTGTATTTCCTGCCATAAACCAGTCGCCTGCAATCATTAAAAAGTTTTCACGACCCCTGCCCGGCTTTACAAGAATATCTTTTCTGTTATCCAAAAAAGTTTGATAAGCAGCAGGAGAATTTTCAACCCTTCCATGGGTATCTGAAAAAGCATTAATATTGACCACTGCACCCTTAAAGCTAATCATATATGCATAATACACATCAAGCCTAAAAATTGCTAATTTTTCAATTATTTAAACCAATACTTGTTCATAATGTTTACGAGTTGATGCTCTTTGCAATACCGTACTAAGTCTTTCTTTAGTTCAGGTAAAAGTATAAATATGGCAATCAAATTGGGGGCAGCCATGGCGAGCATGGTCGCATCGGTGAAGTCTATGACACTTTGCAGGTTCATGGCCGAACCGACCACTATAAAGAAACAAAACATAAGTCTGTAGGCATTTGTTCTTTTTTTACCTTCGCCAAAAAGGTATCCCCAAGCCTTTTCGCCATAGTATGACCAAGCGATAATTGTAGAAATGGCAAAAAGTATAATGACAACGGCAAGTATATAAGGAAAGAAAGAAGCAACGCTTGCAAAAGCCGCGGAGGTCAGCTCGACACCGGTTATACCGGGAGGAACGTTGAGATATTCTCCGGTAAGCACAATAACGAGTGCGGTTAGCGCACACACGATGACCGTGTCAAAGAAGGGCTCCATTAGGGAAACAAACCCTTGTGAAATAGGTTCTCTTGTCCTGACGGCAGCATAAGCTATGGGGGATGAGCCGGAACCTGCTTCATTTGACTGCACGGAACGCCGCAAGCCTATTATAATTGACCCGACTACACCGCCTGCAACCGCCTTAGGAAAGAAAGCTTCATGGATTATAGTCCAGATTGCCTCGGGCAACTGCGGTAAGTGCATAAAAATTATAATGAGAGCAGAGAAGATATATATGACACACATTATCGGGACTATTTTAGACGTAACTCTTGCTATACCTTTAATGCCTCCGACTATTGTAAGTCCTACTAGTGTGGCGATAATAACTCCGAAAACCCAACTATTGTGGAAAAAGAAACTAGTTTCGCCGCCTGTTATATTTATTACCTGCTGTGTAGCCTGATTTATTTGCAGCATATTCCCGCCGCCCAATGCGCCGGGTATACACATTACAGCAAAAAGTAATGCCAAGGGTTGACCAAGCCATCTTAAGCCTTTCTTCGTTAAGCCATGGGATATATAATACATAGGGCCGCCTGATACAGAACCGTCAGGGTTGAATCTCCTATACTTAACAGCTAAAGTACACTCAAGAAACTTTGTGGCCATAGCACATAGTGCGCCAAAGCACATCCAAAACATCGCACCGGGTCCGCCTATAGATATTGCAATGGCAACACCTGCTATATTTCCAAGTCCTACAGTTCCGGAAAGCGCTGTGGCAAGTGCTTCAAAAGAAGACACCTCTCCGTCTTTTTCATTTGTATCTTGACTTTTTTTACCGAAAATGCAATTTAGTGAGTGTTTAAATCCCCATACACCAATAAAGTTGAGAAAAAGTGTGAAAATAATACTCGATACGATGAGGGCAAGTATTAAAAAAGGAATTTTCGCTCCGAAAATCGTTACGGGAGTGAAAATTAAATTCGACAATGCATCCGAAAACGGAGCAAAATACCTGTCAATCTGAACATCTAAATTCATACCTAAGTTTATTTAAGCATAAAGTCTTTTGCTGTGCAAATTTCACTTAGTCAACAATATTAGTCGAAAAACCGATTACATATATTGCTGTTTTTTTTAAAGTGTATTTTAAAAGGAGAAATTATGAGATTAAAAGTCTTATTGTTACTTTTTATAATTGTTTCTTTGGCGATTTTCTTCTATGTAAAAAAGTCAGAGGCTTTAGTTGACCGGCAAGGCAAAACGTGTGTCGAAGTCTTATTCGTATCTGAGAGCTTCGATAGGATTAAGCAAAGAAGCTTTGTGGGCAGGGTAATAACCAAAGACAACCCCAATGAATCCGGAAAATCCGAGAGAAAGGATTACGGAAAAAGTTGAAATATGAACTGTCATCGGTCCGAGCATTTCGATACCCTTTGCGGCAATTACTCCGAAGAACAGACCAAGAAGACCGCCTATAAAAGAAAGAAGCAGTGATTCTATTAAAAACTGTATCCTTATGTCGACGGACTTGGCTCCTATGGCCATCCTTATGCCGATTTCTTTTGTTCTTTCGGTAACGGAAACCAACATAATATTCATAATTCCTATGCCGCCCACAAGGAGTGAGACCCCTGCGATAGAGCCCAAAAGCACAGACATTGTTTTTATAGACTCCTGCATTGTTTCCATCATTTGCGTAAGGTTTCTCACCTGGAAATCATCCTCTTTTTTAGGGCCTATTCTGTGCCTTTTTCTTAAGAGTTCGGTTATTTCTGCTTCGGCGGACATTATTGAATCTGCGTCTTTTGCCTTTACATTAATACTGCTTACAGTTCCGGGGTATGCAACGCCAAAAACTCTTTTCTGGCCTGTTGTTATGGGTATAAGAATAAAGTCATCCTGATCCATACCCATGCTGTTTTGTCCTTTGCTTTTTAAAAGGCCTATTATTTTAAAGGGTACACCTCCAACCCTTATTGTTTTATTTATCGGGTCAAGGTCGCCAAAGAGTTCATTAGCAACGGTATTACCGATAACCGCCACGGTTGACATATTTGAAACATCCTCACCGGAAATATTTCTGCCTGAATTTAAAACCCAATCCCTGATTTCAAGATATTCCGGCGTAGTGCCCGCAATGGTGGTTGACCAGTTTTGATTAGAGTATGTAACTTGCTTAATTTCGCTTGAGTAAGGCGCGACGTAACCGACAGAAGGGCAGCCCGGCTTTATGGCGTATGCATCTTTGAGAGTGAGCGTAGGTTTTGTCCCCCTTCCCATCCTTACACCGCCCGATGTAACGGAAGCGGAGTTTATCATAAGAAGATTACTTCCCATAGAAGCCATATCTTGTTGTATTTTTATGCTCGCACCGCTGCCGACAGCAAGCATAATAATGACTGCACTTACACCTATTATGATACCTAAACTTGTAAGAGCCGAGCGGAGCAAGTTAACCCTCAGGGAGACAACCGCCATCTTAAAAGTAGAGCTGAAATCTATCATAATGCAGCCCCCGCAATTGGTTTTTGCATCAGGTCTGAAACTATTTTCCCGTCTTTAAATCTCACTACTCTCTTGCAATATTTTGCTATGTCTTCCTCATGGGTAACCAAAACTATTGTTTTGCCCATCTTTTCATTCAGGCTGACAAAAAAGTCCATGACCTCTTTACTTGTTTTGCTGTCAAGGTTTCCTGTAGGCTCGTCCGCCAGAATAATGGGGGCATCATTTACTATGGCTCTTGCTATTGCAACCCTCTGCTGCTGGCCGCCGGAGAGTTGGTTGGGCATATTTTGTTCCTTATTTTTTAGACCCACAATTTCAAGCGCCCTTGCAGCCCTCTTTTGGCGCTCCTGCGGGGGAATACCTTTGTATATCATTGGAAGTTCAACATTTTCAAGAGCAGATGTTCGTGCTATTAAGTTAAAGCCTTGAAAAACAAAGCCTATTTTAAGGTTTCTTATCTCGGAAAGCTTTTCGTGCTGTGTGTTCATAACATCAATACCGTCCAAAGTGTAACAACCCCCGTTGGGTTTATCGAGGCAGCCTATAATGTTCATGAATGTAGATTTACCCGAGCCCGAAGCGCCCATAATCGCAACGAATTCGCCTTCTTCTATCTGCAGCGATACATCATTAAGAGCGTAGAAAATACCATCATCACCGTCGCCGGTTATATAGGTTTTTACAATATTTTTTGCCTCTATTAGCGCCAAAGTTATTTCCTTACTTTTCTAAAACATTCTCATTCCCGGCCCCCTGTTTTGGGAACCTTCTTTTTCATTCTTTTCTTTCACGGAAACAACTATATGGTCGCCCTCTTTGAGGTGTTTCGATAGAATTTCCGTATAAGAATCGTCGTTTGAGCCTGTTTCGATTTCAATTCTTTCAAGCTTGCCGCCGTTACCGTTAGACAATATCCAAATCCCCTGTTTTTCATATTTTTTGCCGGAGCCGTCTTTATGGGGGGTAAACTTCAGGGCAGTATTCGGAATTGCGAGAATATCTGTTTTCTTATCTGTAACTATGGCAACGTTTGCCGTCATACCGGGCTTTAATTTTAAGTCCTCGTTGTTCACATCTATGACAACCGTATAAGTAACAACATTTTGAACCGTTGTCGGTGAAATCCTTACCTGCCTTACACGACCTTCAAAAACGCTGTCCTGATAGCCGTCAAGAGTATACTCAACTTGCTGCCCTACCTGAACTTTACCTATATCCGCCTCTGATACACTGGCTTCAATTTGCATTTTAGTAAGGTCTTGGGCTACAGAAAACAGTTCGGGGGTTTGAAAGCTCGCGGCAACAGTCTGACCGACATCAACTTTACGTGCAATTACAACACCGTCAACAGGAGAGATAATTCTTGTATAGCGCATATTTGACTCTGCGGTTGAGTAGCTTGCCATTGCTTGATTTATTTGAGCTTGAGCAGCCTTGATTTGGGCTACATCCGAAGCATAAGTTGATTCCGCCAAATCAAGCTCTGCTTTTGAAATAAAGCCTTTTTGATAAAGGTTTTTATATCTTGTAAGAGTGAGTTTATCGTTTTGCGCAACCGCCTGAATCCTTGCAAGACTGGCTCTTGCATTGTCAATATTTGCCTGTGACTGTCTCAACTGGGCTTCAAATAAGGATGTGTCTATCTGGGCCAACAGGTCGCCCTTTTTCACAACTGAGTTAAAGTCCGCATAAATTTCATTAATCATGCCCGAAACTTGTGAGCCTATACTTACTGTTGTAACAGGATTTATAGTGCCTGATGCTTCAACAACCTGAATAATTGTTCTTTTTACGAGCGGCTCGGTTTTATAGCTCACTTTGCCGTTTTTCTTTCCGAAAAATAAAAAACCCAGTACGATTGCCAAAAAAGCAACCACTATGAATATCACTGTTTTTCTGAATTTAGTCATCTTACCCCCATTGCGGTTTCAAGTGTAGTTCGGGCTGTATTATAGTTATATATCGTTTGGACATATTCTTGTTGGGCATTAATGTATTTACCTCTGGCATCTTGTAACTCAATAAAATTACCTAATCCTGTACCATAGCGGCCATCAGCGAGTCTGAAGTTTTCAAGTGCTTGTGCAACACGGCTGTCAACAAGCGGAATTTGCTTTTCGAGTTGTACCATAGTAATATACGCGTTTTGGACTTCAAAATATATACTCTTTTCGATTAAATCCAGGTTTTCTTCGGCAATACCCAGTTGGGCTTCGGCTTCTTCTACCTTAGTTTTTGTACTCATAATGTTAACCAGCGGGACACTTAACATTGCCGAATAGTTCCAACCCCTGTTGGATATACTGTCAGACTCTTTCCAATCATACCCTGCCCTTGCGGATATTTCAGGAAAGTATTCTTTTTTAGTGTACTTTAAAGCTTCTTTCATTGCGTCACGCGTAGCGGCATATGACTTAAAGTCAGGTCTCTGTTCTTTTGCAATCTGGAGAACTTCGGCAAAGGTTTTATCATACGGCTTAAATGAGTAATTCTCGAGTATGTCCGTCTTTTCTGTTCTTATAGTCAGGCTTGCAGGTTTGTCGCTTAAATCGTCAGGTAAGATAGAACTCGGGGAAGAAATTTCCTCCTCAAGGGCTTTGTAGTTGGCAATATTTAAAAACTTGACATCCGCCCAATCGTCTTCGAGGTTGAATGTTTCGGTATTTTTAATCATATATTCTGGAGCATTGACAATGTACATAGAATTGTTGAGCCTGACTAAAGCATTATCATATGAAGCCTGTGCAGTTATAAGGTCAATTCTTGAGTTGCTTAAATTTACTTCGGCATTAATAAAGTCGATACGGGACTTTAGCCCCTCTACGTAGTATGCCCTTATTTGTTCATATTGTCTTTTGTTTATCTCAACGTTCGTATACGCTACTTCCTGGCTTGCTTTTGCTGCGAGTATGCCGTAATATGCATTTTTAACTTCGTTGACCGTAGCTAAAACTGTATTTTCATAGTCAAAAGTAGAGGCAATATTGTAGAATTCTTGCGTTTTTATTTTTGCTCCGGTTTTTCCAAAGTTATAAATAAGTTGATTTAAAGCGACACCTGCGCTAAAAACATCATCTGAAGTTGAGCGTCCGTCGTATGACATATTAGTCCCGCTGTAGCCGCCGTCAATACCGAATCTCGGAAAGAAGTCAGACTTGGCCTGCCCTATTCTGCTTTTTGTAACCTTCATATTATTCAAGGCTATATTAACTTTCGGACTGTTTTTAATTGCAAGTTCGATACATTCATCAAGGCTGAGTATTGCACCCTGAGATATTTCATCGATTGCAAAAGAGGGCACTGTGCCCAAAAATATACAAATGGTAAATATAGAAATTAATTTTATCGTTCTAATCAACCCAAAGTCTTTCTGATTGCAGGTCATTCACAATTTACAACGAAATACTATCCTAGAATGTTCACTTCTGACATCTAATATCTGATAATAATATTATACTCAAAAAATTTCGATACGACAGCGATAATTCATACAATAGCCCTGCGGGGCTATACCATATTTTGAAAAGTCAGTTTATAACATTGCAATGAAGTGGGTACAGATAGATATTGACATAGCACTGGTTATTACCTTTGGACTTCTTGTATTTGCAGGCTTGCAATGGTATGCGGTTCACGTCCAAAATAATCAAAATCTTTTTAAAATGAGGATAGAGCATTATAAAAATTTTTATGAATTATGTAATGATATTTTAATAAGGCTTAAACATTATGCTCCGGTTAACCCTGAGACAGACTTGGGAATGATGGAGCTTGAAGAATATGCCTTTGAGCTTAACAATTACATTGATGAGTCTAAGTTTCTTCTTAATCAACAAGTTTTTGCGAGTGAATTTGAGTTTGCGAGAAGTGTCGAAGAAGTATTCAGGAGACTTTATAGGTCTGAAATTGTCCTTTCGAGCGATATTGAAGAATTAATACAAAAGTTTAGTAAGTCCAAAGAACTTATCGAGGAGTATCTGTCCAAAAATAGGATATAATCTTAATAATATTTTTGATGCGCTGTGATATCCCCTATAGCATACTTAATAAAAAAGAAAGAGGTATAAATGAAATCGCACAGCTCTAAGGCAAACAAAGAAACCCCAACACAACAAAAAAAGATTAAGAAAGTCATGAAGGAATTCAAGGAGGGAGATTTGAAATCTTCCCACGGAGAAAAGGTTAAGGACAGGGATCAGGCGATTGCTATTGCAATGAGTGAAGCAGGCATCTCAAGAAAATCCTCGCCTAACTCGCCTAAATCACCGCATAAGAAAAAGATTACTTAGGCTGTCCGGTTTGAACATCCAGACCACCGGTTACGGGAAGGTTTACCCCGTTGCAATAACTTCCCTCATTTGAAGCCAGAAAATACATTGCTTTTGCCACTTCTTCGGGCTGGCATATTCTTTTTAAAGGGTTAACTCTTGAGTATTTTGGAATATTTTCCTGATTTAAAAAGGGGGTATCTGTAGCACCCGGACAAACACTGTTAACCCGAATATTATACTCGGCATAATCAAGCGCCATGGCTCTGGTAAGGTTTACAACAGCTCCTTTTGCGGCATTATATACGGGCATTTCAAAGTCACCATGTAAACCGGAGATTGAAGCGGTATTTACAATAGTTCCACCGCCCGATTCTATCATATCCTCTATAAAGTATTTTGTAGTAAGATAAATCCCCTTGACATCCGTATTGAAAATATCATCCCATTCCTTTTCTGATGCCGAGTGGAGAAGCCCATGGATTATAACTCCCGCATTATTTATGATGCAATCAACAGCGTCAACATTGTCTTTTGTGAATTTATGGAGTTTTTTTATATCGGCATCTTTGCTCACATCGCCTTTAAAAAAGAAAACATGTGGCTCGTAACTTCTTTCTATTTCTTCGAAAACTTTCTTATTTTCGTTTCTGTCCACCATTACCACGCGCCATCCTCTGGCAAGAAAAAGATAAGTCGCGCTTAGTCCTATACCTGATGCTGCTCCTGTTATAATTACTGTTTTCATTTTTAGTCCTTAAAAATTTCCTGTTTAAAATTCACGCACTTAATAAAATAAAACATCCTCCTTAAAGACAGGATAATAAGACAATAAAAAATTGCCTATCGGAGGCATAGAAAAAAGAATATGTTTTTTTGATATTTACATTATGAATGAAGTAAACAAAATGCTTATAGCATATGACTTTAATACAAAATTAAATTCAGATTCGGAGTGGGTATCGCAGCATATATATCAATCCGGAAACAAAAAGTGGATAGCCAACATTCAGCCCTACATGCTTCTTGAAAGGAATTTTAAACAAGCTATTGAGTGCCTTATGACTTTAAGCGAGGGACAAGTTTTTTATAACGAGTTTCCTGACTGCATAGAAACGCCGAATTATGGAGACAAGTGGGGCAGGCGGGCAAATTATATAGAGATAAATAATCGCGCTATCGCGGAGATGAACGGAGACCAATGCAGAAGAGGTCTTTTGAGCAGCATAAAAATACTGCCTGCCATACCGCCATCCGCAAAAAGTTGGGCAAACTGCATAATTTTATCGCAAATATTTCCGAACATTTTCGGTGACGGGTGGGTAAAAGGTCCGTTTGAGGAAAATTCAATATACGGCATTAAGTTGAATGCAGGTTACAGCGGCAATATAATAGATTATGAAATAATTGATAAAATTTCTGTGCTCGAACAATTTAAGGCTTTTAACGAACTGGCCAATTTTCACGGTCTAAAAACAGGGTTTAGAACTGTAATATCAGAAGACCAGATTAAAGTGTGCCACAAGAGTGGTCCTGATGAAAATTTCAGATGGAACAACCCTGAACATCAGGAGCTTTTCATAAATACCCACGTAGAGTTAGTCAATACAGGTTTTGAGGCGATATTTATTGACTCCGCAAAACACATCGGCGGATATGATATGGACAATTACACCGGAGTGGGCGCATTACCTGATTATAAACAAATGCAGCACATTACGCAGCAAATTCGTCAACGTTCAGGAAAATCTACGATAAGTTTCGCAGGGGAAAAGAGTACGGGGGACTTTGAAAGATATCATGATTTGGGACTGACAACGGGTACCGCATTTATAGAACCCGACAATTTTGACGAAGTCAAGAGTTGGTCAGAAAGGTTAAAATATTGTCAGGAGTACGCTCCCGGGGTAGAAGTCTCAAACGATAATGACGAAGGAGGCAGGAGATACGAGGAGAGGTTAAACCGAATTAATGTTTCATTATTCGGATATGAATTTCCAAGCGACAAACTTCCCAGTTTTATGCAAATGGAAGACCTCTTTCCTTTGAGGTATGATACGAGCACCCACCATATTATGATGACAAACCCTTCATATTCAACGGACGGTACGCCGGAAAGCCATTGGGAGAATCTTTTTACCAGAGATGACGGTCAATGGTACAATGCAAGAGTTGCAGACCTTTTTATATATGCCTTAAATCTTTAATAGTGTTTTAGAAACAAACATTGACACAAAGGTTATGCTATTGATGTACCTTTTTTCAAATCTACCATTTCAGCAGTTTTGACGTATCCATGGATATACGTATTTGTAAGTGCGTATGAACTGTGCTTAACTTGATTATTTGAATTACCGTCTATAAAATAAACTATGCCGTTTTCAACTTTTTCAACAATACCGGTATGGTCTCCGTTACCGCTTTTATCAAGGATTATAATATCCCCGGGTTTTGGAGTATAATTATCGCGTGTCCCATAGCAGTTGACTGCCTGCGCCTGAGACCTTAAAGAACGTACAGCTTCCGTAAACTGGAGCGGGTTGTCACTGCCGTACGTCTGGCTCATACACCAGGAAACAAAGCTTGCGCACCATGGGTTATCGGATTTGTAGCCCCTGTACTCTCTTATTCTCAAGCTGTCATTAGTTCCAAGGTCTTCACTTACGCCAATTTCATTTGCGGCAACTTTTAAAAGACCATCTGTTGTTTGGGAAGCATTTACTGAAGTTGGAGTAGATGAGCCGGAGTTGTATAAATTATATGCGTTTGTTACGTTGTTATAATATTCCTGCTCGGCATCTTTATATGCCTGCTTGATTGTGGCGGCAACTTCATCCGCTTGAGCCATCGCAGCAGCTTTTCTTTCGGCAGCTTTTTGCTTTTCCAGATTTTCTTGCTTTGTAGTGTACATAGTTTTCGCTTGAGAATATGCATCGCTCAGAGACGAAACATTTTGTTCCGAGGCTGAAAGATTTGAAGTTGCAGCTTCTAAATCTGAAGTATATGTTGAATACATAAGATTAACTTCGCTTAAGAAATTGTCAATTGACTTGCAGTCACCGTCAAGACCCGAAACTTCATTTTGAAGTTTTTTTCTTTCGTCACTGTCGGTTGTACCGCTCATTTTATTTATAAGGTTTGAGCGTTCATCCTTTTTGTCTTGTAATTGCTGCTGAAACTGCATAATTTGGAGCTTTAGTTTTTCAAGCTGTCTTTCAAGACTTTTTACTTCGCTTTTGTATGTAGAAACGTCACTCTTCGCCTGGATTAAGAGTTCTTTTATATTCTCTACGTCAGCTTCTTCAATATTGTCCACAGACAAAGAAGAAAGATATTCAGAGGCGGAAGCAGTATCTTGGGAGCCAAAATTTGCGCTTACAAGGTTATTTTCAGTTGCCGCATTAGTTGAAGAAGTGCTTGCAGCTGCTTGCAAAGGCGATGTTGATGAGGCGTAAGCAGTTACACCTTGCAGAGAGTATATGTCGTAGTTTTCTATTCCGCTAATGTTTGTCATATCACCCTTTTGAATTAAAGTATATATTTTTTATATACTACATATATAAAAACAAATTTAGCGGTTTTGTTTACTTAAAAAGCAAAAGTGTGAACAAATGTTAACTCATTTACTTGCCTAAATTTAAGTCCTGTTCAACAATTTGCGGAATTTCGGCAGATGTTATAGCATTTATAAGTCTTTTTTGACTTCCTTCTATTTCATTTGCAATCTTTGAGAGATCCGTGTTCTTGTTTACCATGAATCTTCGCGCATATTGCAGCGCAATAACTTGGCTGCCCTTATATTTTTCATATTTAAAAATATTGTACTCAAGAAATTCGGATGGCCCTTTGCCTGCTACCATAAAGACTATACCCGCACGGCCTTCCTTATCATTCAAAAATACCGTTGAGCTTAGCCCCTTACGCTTCAGCTGCTTTTCAAATTGACTTACAAGTTGGATGGGTGAACTGTAGTTGGGGTAATGGTACACACCCATAATTTCTGTCCAGTTCGAATATTTTTCACTACTTTTGTAGTACTCATTTACATAGCCGTCAGTCAATTTAGACTTTTCAGCGAATTTTAAAGTGTATGTCTTGCCGTCAAACTTTATTTGATTTTGGGTCTGCGTTTTCGCAAAGACGCAGCCTGTCATAACAAATACAAATAGAAGAATTGCAAATATTTTTTTCATAACTTCAACACCTTATACTAAATCTTCCTTTATTACATTGACCATTGTGTCTACACATTTTTTCCAGGAAAATTCTTGTGAGCGCTTCAGGGATTTTTTTTCAAGTTTTTTTCTAAAATCTTTGTCAAAGTATAGTTTTTCATAAGCTTCAATATGTTCTTCAATACTGTCAAAATTTATCATGACAGCTGCATTGCCGACTACTTCGGGTAGGGAAGAATTATTGGAAGTCAAAACCGCCTTGCCGCACTGCATCGCCTCAAGAGGAGGAAGCCCAAAGCCTTCATACTGGCTTGTATACACGAAAAACTCAGAATTACTGTACAATGACGCCAGGTCCTCATCATCAATATATCCTGCCCTGATAATTTTATCTTCACTGTTTTCAAAGTCAGGTATTTCTTTTTCACACTGCTCGATGAAACCACCCCAAGCGCTTCCACCGAGGACATATACGAAGTCCTGCATATTATGCTTGTCTATAAACTTCAGGTAAGCTTTTACGGCCATTATCAAATTTTTTCTGGGCTCCAGTGAGCACAGTGAAAATATGTACTTTTTGCCTTTGGGAATATTGTATTTTTCTCTTACTTTTTCAAATTTTTCAACATCCGTACATGGATAGAAGTTTTTACTTGCAGCTAAATGCGTAGTGGTAATATTTTCTAAACCAAGAGTTCGAACATACTTAACATAATCTTTTCGAGTATGCTCAGAAATGGAAAAATAATGATTTTCAGGCGACATATTTTTGATAGTCGTATTAAACCAATCAATAATAGCCTGAGAGAAATACTGTGGAAAGATTAAAGGAATAGTGTCATATATAACAAAGTATTTTTTAATATCCGCATTTTTCAATACAGTATCATTCGGAAAATCATGCGGAGAATACAAAGCGTCATAATCAGCTAAAAGTTTTTCGTTTACTTTTGTACCATATATTTTTTTTATCAACTTGACCGCACTTAAGGCAAGTTTTATAAATATTCTTAATATCTTACTGCCCTTCTCGAGTTTATTTTTGAATTTAAGATATTCAAGTTTAATTATTACTCTATCAAGAGTTCCGTATATTTGAGCAATTTTGCATCTTCCTTTTAGACCTTTATCACACTCAATTGCATATAAAAGAGCACCCATTTCTTTAATCCTTGCGTATAGATAAAGATTAATTTCCGGATTATTTAAAAATTCCTTAAGAGTATTGTATGCAACAAAAAAAATGCCTGTACGGGAACCGCCTTTAATTAGGAGGTTTCCTATTATAGAAGCATCAAAAAGAAGCTTTACCCTTTTCTCACTCATAAACTCAATCCTCTTTAGCAACTATAGCATAACCAAAGATGTAAAAATATGCTTTTTTGCCAAGCTTGAATTTCAGCGGCGCATTACCCAGGAAGGTTCCGTAAAACTTTCTCCAAACAGAAACTTTGTAAGGTTTTTGGGAAGAGTTTACAAATTCAATTATCTTTTTTCGGCCGCTCATCCATTTTTCATAACCGCTTTTAATATACTCATAAGCATTTTTTTGAATTGTCTTTATATTTTTAAGTTCAATCGGTTTCGGGTTTTTGAAATTAATTAAATACCCCGTCTCGTTGTTTGCTATGTATTCGCTCATAGTAGGTTTGTTGTTTGCAACTACCGCTTTCCCCATAGCCATTGCGTCAAGGAAACTCATTCCTATGCCCTCATATAATCTGGGGGCAATATAGAGCGCTCTTGAGCTTATTGCATCTTCCATATCTTTTACATTTTCAAACCAGTCAGAGTATGTTATGTGGTATTTTTCTTCCAGTTGTTTATCAGGTTTTTGAAACTTCAGACCCGAATCCATTGTTTTGTGTATATGGATATCAACCTGCTTGTTTTTAAACACCGATATGACAGAATCTATATTGATATCAGGAAGCCTCTGCCAGAAAAAGACTTTACTCTCATCTCCTGTAGAAAATTCTTTCGGTTGAGGAAAATACTGTATATACAAAGAATTAAAACCCCATTTTGAAAGTTTATCATGCATTGTTTTAGAGAAGTTCAAAATTTTAATATCTTTGTACGGCAGCCACTCGCTATATCCCCATTTCCTTGACTGGTCATACATAGGGGCGAAAACAATATTTTTATGTTTTATTTGACTGAATATTTTTGGGTTAGGGATAAGTTGGAAAAAGATGACAACCTCGTATTCGGGGGTAATAATACTGTAGTCAAAAGGCACATTTGTTTCCCAACTGTTGTCCAACCTTATATCTACGTCAAAAAACTGCGCGAGATAGTCTGTTAAAAACGCTGTTGACTTTGTCTTACTATGAAAGTAATGGCCTATGTATAGAAGCTTCTTTTTCATCCCTGTTCTTTCTCTGAAAATCAATCATATCGCTAAGGGTTTGCTCAAGAGAAAATCTTTGTTCCCAACCGGTGCAAGCTTTGATTTTAGAGTTATCTCCCGTAATAACCATAGTCTCATTCGGACGTACCCTTGTCTTATCAACATTAATATGAACGTCGATATTTAAAAGAGATACAATCATTGCTATAATCTCTTTTAATTTCAGGCCTTTCCCCGAGCATACGTTGTAAACTTCTCCGGATATACCTTTAAATAAAAGATTATAATATATCTCTACAACATCCCTTACATCGAGAAAATCCCTGACAACTTCTATATTTCCCACATTAATAACGCCTGCTTGAGAATTGTCGGCTATGTCTACAAGCTGTTTTATAAAAGAAGGAATTACAAAAATGTCTTTTTGTCTCGGGCCTATATGGTTGAAAGAGCGCGTTATAACTATATCCAGACCATAGCTTTTTGCATACAGAGAGGATAATAACTCCTGGGCAACCCTTGCGACAGAATACGGGTTGTTGGGATGAAGCTCATAGTGCTCCTTAAGCGGCATTTCGCTTTCAGAATATTCGCCGTATTCTTCGGATGAACCTACTGACAGTATTCTTGTTTTAATGTTGAGCTCTCTTATGCTTTCAATCAAATTTAGAAATATATTTGTATTATTTTGGAAACTCTCCACAGGCTCCTTCCAGCTTTTAGATACAGAGCTGACCGATGCCAGATGTACAACATAATCGGGCATAAAATCTTTGAGGACATTACTTAGAGCAGCTTTGTCCATAAGGTTTAATTGAAGATATTGAAAATTTTTATACCAGCAATTCGGCTCTTCGGAAGCATCAATCCCTAAAATCAACGCAGCAGGCCGTTTCGAGTTCAGATATTCAATAAAATAGCTTGCAACGAAGCCGTTTGCTCCGGTTATTAAAAACTTTCCACCATCATAGTTCAAGTTTTATACCTCTTGAGGAACTATAACCCTGTAACCGTGTTCTTTGTTGAAGGACTCTTGTTCGGCTTCCTTGAGATCTTCTTCTATCATTTCTTTTACAAGCATTGGCAGGGTATACTTTGGTACCCAGCCCAACTTTTCACGGGCTTTTGAAGCATCGCCCAGAAGAAGGTCTACTTCTGTAGGCCTAAAATATTTGGGGTCAACTTCTATCAACACTTTGCCCGTTTTTGCGTCATAGCCTTTTTCGTTAGAACCTTCTCCTTTGAAAACTATGTCAATTCCCAATTCTTTAAAAGACATTGTGCAGAAGTCTCTAATCGTTGTCGTAACACCTGTTGCCAAAACAAAGTCTTCGGGTACAGGATGTTGAAGTACTCTCCACATACCTTCCACATAATCTTTTGCATGGCCCCAGTCTCTTTTGGAGGACAGGTTGCCTAAATACAGTTTTTCTTCCATTCCCAGTTTAATTCTGCAGGCAGATCTGGTTATTTTCCTTGTAACGAATGTTTCACCTCTTCTCGGGCTTTCATGGTTGAAAAGAATGCCGTTAACAGCAAATATATTGTACGCTTCTCTGTAATTTACGGTTATCCAATAGCCGTATAATTTTGCACAGGCATAAGGAGAGCGCGGATAAAAAGGAGTAGTTTCCTTTTGAGGGGTCTCCTGAACGAGACCATACAGTTCGGATGTTGAAGCCTGATATAATTTTGTTTTCTTTTCAAGCCCCAGTATTCTTACAGCTTCCAATAGTCTTAAGGTGCCTAGACCATCTGCATTGGCAGTATATTCGGGACAATCAAAAGAAACTTTGACATGCGATTGCGCAGCTAAATTGTATATTTCATCAGGCTGGATTTCCTGAATGAGCCTTATGAGATTTGTTGAATCCGTTAAATCTCCGTAGTGAAGCTTTAATTTTAGATTATTGCTATGAATATCTTGATACAAGTGATCTATTCTTGAAGTGTTAAAACTTGAAGAGCGGCGTTTCATGCCATGCACTTCATAGCCTTTTTCTATGAGAAGCTCTGCCAAATAAGAACCGTCTTGGCCTGTAATACCCGTTATTAGCGCAACCTTTTTCAATGAAATCTCCTTTCGGGAACTCTTATAATGTTATAGCCATATAAAACTGCCCTTATCCTACAACAAACCAGTAATATTTTATACACCTGTTAATAAAAATTAATCTCTTAAAATTTAACAATTATTTTTAGTTCTGTTATTGTATAATGCAAAACATAAGAAGGTTTTGGAGATTGCTTTAATTAATGAAAAAGAATATTCTGATTTCATTTTTGATAATGATATTTTTGTCCCCCGCGGCTCTTGCGGCAAAACTCAAAATTACAGCTGAACTCATTGAACCTTTTAGTACTAAATATCCCTCAAGAACAGTAAAAGCAAGGGTAATTGAAGATTACAAACTGAATGAAACACAGAAAATTGAAAAAGGGTCTATACTTACGGGCGTTGTAACAGAAATAAAGGAGCCAAAAAGAGGTAAGCGTGACGCGCATTTTTATCTGAAACTTACAAGCTATAGTGTTCCCTCAAAAGATGATGCGGTCTATGGTATAAAAAATACCGGTAATGCTACAGCAAAAGCAACTATTTATAAGCCTCTCGACAAAAAAGAGCTTGCCCTTGACGCAGGTGCGACAACTGCAGGATTTTTCATAGACTATATAGCCCTTCCCGTTAACTTTACCAGGGGGGTAGTAGAGCCGTACGAAGGCAAAGGACGGGTAGAGTCGGGTGTACAAAAAATGTACGAAAAGTCTATATTCAGCTATCTTTCTGAGGGCAAACAAATGCAGCTGAACAAAGGAGATAAAATTAACTTGACCTTTAAGTATAAAAAAGAACAGGAAGCTAAATAGAGTGAAGATTACAATACACAGAGGCTCTCCCAAAAAAAGAAAGATAAAGGCATAAAAGGTGGAAAAAAAATCTTCCTGGGAAGGGTTTAAAAAATTTGTTCGATTGACTATTTTGTGCTCGCAAAAGCGTTTTAAAGTTGACGGCGAAGTCTTTAAAGATGCAAAGCCAACAGGCGTAAGAAATAATATGGTTGCTTTTAGTGAGAATGCTGTACTAAAGGTAGAAAATTTTAAGCACCGGAAAAAAAAACATGGCGTAATACAAGAAGCTGAAATTCTAAAATTTTTAAATGACAGAAACCAGATTAGTCCCCCTAAACTCATTAAAACCGGAGCGTTAAAGGACAAAAGAAAATATCTGATTATGGAGCGCATTGAGCAAAAAGGAGAGTGTCCGGCGCCGGACATTATATTGTCTGTTATTGAACAGCAAAAGACAGGACTGTTTCATAAAGACTTAAAAAAAGACAATATGATATTTGATGGTTCCGTAGTGAGGTTTATAGACTACGACCAGGCAGAATTTATTGATGGAGTGAAAAACTTAAGCCCTTATGAGTCTGTAGAATATTTCATAGCCGAACAAACCTCACGTTGGGGTTTTGACTATGCAACAGAATGTTTTGGCGCACATCCGGACGAGATAAGAAAAGAATATTTTTCCTATTTTAAAGAAGGGGTTTTCGACTTCGAAAAAACGTCTTTATATAAAAATATATCAGCTTCAGGTCTTCCGTATTGGAGTATTGATTACAGGGGAATAAGTGCGAGAGGCGAAAATGATATTTCTTCTGTCACAAGTGTTTTGGATAAGATTGATTTTAAAAAAGGCGAAAAAATACTCGACTATGGCTGCAGTACAGGCGCACTAAGTTTCTATCTTGCGGATAGGGGATGCGAAGTAAGCGCGTGCGAGAAAAATCCGGAACTTGTAAAGTGTGCAAAAATTCTCTCCAATATACTTGAGAAGAAATGTACCTTTGTCTCTTCTGAAGACGAGATAAGGAAGCAGGGTAAAGACTTTTACGAGACGGTTTTTATCTCTGATGCCGACAATAAAAGTCTTTGCATCTATAGAGAATTTTTAGGGCTTTTTAAGAGAATAGTGCTTATGCACAATAAAGACCTAAATATTGCTAAACTTTTCCCTGACTTTAAGTTAGATAAATGCAAGTCTGCAAATCAGGGTCAAAAAATATCGGTTCTTAAAAGAATTACATGGTAGTTTATTACATATTGATAATATTAGCCGCAATTGTGTCCGTAAAAAGCTTATCATGTTCTACCAACATTATTGTCGGCTTATAGCTCAATATCAAATTTTCAATCTGAATCCTTGACATGACGTCAATATAGTTCAGAGGTTCATCCCAAATATAAAGATGTGCTTCTTGGCACAAACTTCTTGCTATCAAGACTTTTTTCTTTTGCCCTTCACTATAGTCTTCGATATTTTTTTCAAACTGAATGCGGGAAAAGTCTAACTTTCTCAAGATTGCTTTAAAGAGAGACTCGTCAATTTTGTTATTAAATGCAAAATCTTTTAAATTGCCGCTTAAAGAAGATGCGCTTTGTGAAACATATGATGTTATAAGATTAGGGTTTTTGTATAAATTCCCGCTGTAAGTTATATTTTCACCGTTTAAAAGCCTTAGAAGTGTGGACTTTCCGCAGCCGTTATTGCCGCGCACAACAACTACGTCACCTTGTTTTATATCAAAATTCAGGTTAGTACAGACTTCCTTTTTGCCATAAAACAGGGAGAGATTTTCAAGTGAAATAACCTTTTCAGAGTGATACTTTAGTGGTTTAATTTTTAAATCTTGGGCTTCATCAATATTTTTGAGCAGTTTTGACTTTTCCTGCGCCAGGTTTGTATATCTGCTTTCAATATTTTTGGCACTTTTCATCATCTTTGCTGACTTGTGCCCTATATAACCACGATCCACAGGGCCTATGCCGTACTTATCGCCTTCAAGTTTCTCGGAGCGTGAGGAAGCTTTTCTTGCAGAACTTTCAAGACGTTTCATTTCCTGTTTTATTTTCTCGTTTTCAGCAATTTCATAGCCGTCTTGCAGTTGTTTATTATAAAACCAAGAGGAAAAGTTACCCTTTTGTATTTCTATATCGGCTTTGTTTATTGATATAATATGGTCTACACAACTGTCCAAAAGTGCCCTGTCGTGTGAAACCAGAATAAAGCCTTTCTTGGATTTTAAATATTTACCCATTGCAGTTCTGCCTTCTGAATCAAGATGATTTGTGGGTTCGTCAATTAGCATAAAACCATTGTCATCAAGAAACAAAATGGCGATTTTGACTCTGGTTTGCTCTCCGCCGGAAAGAGTTTTAAAGGGGCGGTACAAAACGTCGAAAGAAACATTAAGTAAAGATAGTTCGCGCTCAAGCATCCAATGCTCAAAATCCGGATACAAAGCTTCAACTATATCAATCGTATTTATGCTTTCATCTTCTACCTTGTATGGAAAATACTTAAAAACGGTTTTTGTATGAATTACACCCTGACAGTCAAGATTTCCCAACAAAATATTTAAGAAGGTTGTCTTACCCCGACCATTTCTTCCGATAAAACCGAGTTTCCAATCCGTATTCAGTTGGAAAGATACATTTTCAAAAATATTGTCATAGCCATCATACGAAAATGTAAGATTTTGTATATCTATTAACGCCATAAACACTCCATTTTTTGCATAAGCATATCAGATTTGTATAACGGCTTTGTCATTGGAATTTGACCGTAAGCGGAACTCTTTCTTGTACTTTTGATAGTAACTTAACTACAAGATAAGCTGCGCGCACTTATCGTAATATGCAATCTGTAAAACTAGCAAAAAACTGTTTTCAATGGCGTAATCTCCTGTTTTAGCTGCAAATTCATTTTAACATATATCTCGACAAATTTAAAGATTTATACTGTTTCTGGATGTATCTGTCTCTTCTCGTATGATGGGTTGTAAAATTCGCAAGCAAATCACAACCACTCTAAAATGCGAGAAACAAAAGTTCTACATGGGTATCTTTTAAAAGTATTTAAAATTTATTATATAGATGTTAAATTCGGATATCGTGACCCAAAGAGCAAAGATGTCTTTATTATTTGTCTTCTAAAACAAGCAACATTATAATTTTCGTAAGATTTTTTTTGCCCACATATTGTCCTGTCCCCATATAATTAGTCCATGTTAGAAGTCGTTATTTGAAATAAAATGTTTGTCACGTTTAAAAGAGCTTAAAAAGCTTCAAGAAGAAATTTCTCGTTTAAAGCATGCTGTTGCTGATTTAACACTTGATAAACTCATTTTGAATGAAGTTATTCAGGGGAAGTTTTAAGCCCTGTAAGAACACGCAAAGCTATACGGTTAGCAAAATTCACAGGTCTACACTCCTAAAATTGTCAACAAAAGTAATTTTTATATGCTAAAATTAACTTCAATCATTTATTTTGAAGGCTAGCAAATTTTATTATTTTCGAGTTTTGTATCACCAACTGCTAAATTTTATTAATTTAAGGAAGGAAAAGAAATGAACGTATCAGGTATTAAGGCTTACAATATATCATCTTATAATAATCAACCTAAAGCTACTGAGGCTCAATCTCCTCAAGTCCAACATTCAGATGTTGCATTTCAAGGTATAGGCAGAAGGGTTGCAGGTGCAGCAGCAGCATTATTGGCAGCAGCTACCCTTACTTGGGGCGGTTTTAGAGCAGGCACTGTTTATCAAAGCTCTAAAGCGCCAAGCGGCAATATAGACGCAATAGGCTCGGTTTCAGATACTCTTATTCCGCAGTCTGTTAAAAAAGATTCACTAATGGATATAGCGGGTTATTATTTTGAAAATGTAAAAACATCTGTTGATGGTGATACTCTTACGCTTAATGCAAAGTATGGGCAAAATGTCATTGCTCCTTGGGCCATGAGCAACATTACCATAAAGCTTGCTCCATCCGAAGAAGAGGACTCTAATTCTCTGGTAGGTACAATGAATATACAAATTCCTGATTATGACTCAGCTTGGGGATTTAATATTCCTGGAACCGATACAAGAGTTTCACTCCCTCCCTTTAGCTCTTCGCTTGAAAATATAGGCATTGAAATAAAGCCCGTTGCAGATGAAGAACCAAATTCTTCCGCATTTATCAAACGCCCTGATTCTACTCTTGAAAATTCAGACTACAGTATTATTTTGACAATTGATGGCCAAAAATATACTTATTCAACAAGCGCAAGAGACAGCGAAACATATATCACAAACAGCAATGGTGAAATTACCCCATTGTCTAAAGCTTCAAATAATTGGCAATTTGATCCGCTAATGCCACTTGTTGTCGGAGTTCTCACGGGCACCATTGTTTGGGGTGTTAAAACTGCAGCAACCGGTGAAAAGAAGTCGAAAGAAGACTAGTTAGATAAATTATACTAAAAAAGAGGTCCAGGACCTCTTTTTTAGTTATAGAATCCGTTTTTCTTGTCCTTACTTGATTTTTTAAATTCAGCGCACAATAATGGTATTATAAGTGATTATCGCGGAGTGGAGCAGTCTGGTAGCTCGTCGGGCTCATAACCCGAAGGTCGTAGGTTCAAATCCTGCCTCCGCAACCAAGTAACATAAGGCTTTTAGACAAAAATCTAAAAGCCTTTTTGTTTCTTTTTTGGATAATTTCCCACTATTTTCCCACCCGATGTGTGAAGAATTAGAGAGAATTAAAAAGAAATTCCCAGAAACAAGACTAATAATTATTCAAAATTTCTATAGCCATTTTTCACGTTCTGGAACGGAATTGGTACATTAGCTAAGAGTAATGCTTATTTAAAGAATCGGAACGACAGGACTGAGCGAGCGAAGCTTGCGAAATCAATGTCTTATTCAAATCCTGTAGCAAAAAACCCTCGTATGAGGGCTTTAAAATGGTCGGAACAACAGGACTGAGCGAGCTGAGCTTGCGAAATCAATGTCTTATTCAAATCCTGTAGCAAAAAACCCTCGTATGAGGGCTTTAAAATGGTCGGAACAACAGGACTGAGCGAGCTGAGCTTGCGAAATCAATATCTTATTCAAATCCTGTAGCAAAAAACCCTCGTATGAGGGCTTTAAAATGGTCGGAACGACAGGATTTGAACCTGCGACCCCCACCACCCCAAGGTGGTGCGCTACCAAGCTGCGCTACGTCCCGACGCTATATTTAACTTTCAACTATCATCGGCACACCCCCATTTCCGAGGGGTTTAATATGACATTTAGTCATATTAAACAAGGCTTTATCCATGCATTGTTGCTTGAATGGGGTCCTTGCTTCGTCCCGACATTCCAAATTTATCATAAACCAAAAACTAAGTAAAATACTTCTTAAGAGAAATATCGGCATTCTTAACAACCATTTTCGGAATGCTTATAAGGTTTGCAAGGGTTCGGAACACAACTTTTACGTTGCTGTTTTTGCTTCTGTCCAACATGCCATACTCAATAGGTTTTGGGCACACACAGTCTTTCAACTGACAGGCCTTTCCTTTTTCAAACAGCTCAAAGTCTCTGTCTAAAATATTTCCCACTATGTGTCCCTTAACGTATCTGGAACAGTAGCACCTGTAGGCTATTCCATCAGTGTCTATAACGAGAAATTTATTACCCGAATGACATAAGCTTCCGTATGTATCAATATTGTCGGGTATTATGGCCCTATATTCCTCAAAAAGTGTTATGGTTCCTTCAGAGTAGCCAATAAGCATATTATTTATCCTCAACTGCTCTGTCTGAAATGTCACTCCGAGCTCATTCAACCCGTTGGCAATCTCTTTTAATTGCTCCGCATTTTCTTCTGTGAGCACAGAACTTACTTTGAGGTGTGTATTTTCGTTTTTGTAGTTGTCCAACTCTTTTATTTTTTCAAGAAACGAATGCGTATCCCTTATTTCGTCAGCATAAAATTCTATTGTCAGCTCAGTTAAATGTCCGCCAAGGATATCAACTATTTTTTTATATTCTTCAATAGGTGCCATAAAATTTGTGACTATTAAAACCCTTAGCCCCAAGCCCCTTAGTTTTTCTATTATTTCGATGAATCGTGGATGCATTAGCGGCTCACCGCCGAGCAGAGTAATTTGCCAACTCTCATCCAGTGTTTTAGCAAGCTTTAAAAAGGCATTCACAACATTGTTTTTGGCATCTTCATTTTTCTTGCCCATCTTTGTACAACAAGGACAGGCATAATTACAATAGTTGCATTTTTGAGTTAGTAAAAAATCTATATTCGGACGAAAGCGGCTTCTATTCATAGATGCAGACTAACACAAAAAAGACCCGTTCAGAATATCCGACTGGGTCCCCTTATATACTATCTCTCTTAATATATTATCTACTATACGTAGGACTAATATTTTGGTTCAATCACGGGTAAATGCTTTTGCATTTTGCAGTGGGCGTTCAGTTATAGCATTCCTCGCTGCGACCCGTAATTAAATTAATATCTATAGTGGGCAAATGCTTTGTTGGCTTCTGCCATCTTGTGAGTATCTTCACGTTTTTTACAAGATGCACCGGTATTATTTGAGGCGTCTAAGATTTCATTTGTAAGTTTATCAACCATTGACTTTCCGCCTCTTTTTCTTGCGAAATCAATTATCCAACAAGAAGCAAGAGCTTGGCCTCTTTCGGGCTTAACTTCGATTGGTACCTGATATGTTGAACCGCCAATACGTCTGGCCTTAACTTCGATTAAAGGAGTTACGTTTGAAAGCGCTTTTTTGAAAACTTCAAGAGCAGGCTGCTTTGCTCTTTCTTCAACACGTTCCATTGAAGAGTAAAATATTTTCTGCGCAATTGATTTCTTACCTTTTTTCATCAATCTGTTTATAAACTTTGCTATATCTGTGTTGCTATACACAGGATCGGGCAATGGAATTCTTTTTGGTGGTTTCGATCTTCTTGACATTTTTAGTATTTAACCTTTCAATTGTATCTTTAGTTTTCCTGAGTTCTTACTTCGCAGCCTTTGCTCTTTTGGCACCGTATTTTGATCTGCTCTGTGTCCTGTTTGCTACACCTGCCGTATCAAGTGTACCGCGCACTACGTGATATCTTACACCAGGCAGGTCTTTAACCCTTCCGCCACGTATAAGGACAACACTATGTTCTTGCAAGTTATGACCTATGCCCGGAATGTAGGTTGTAACTTCAAATCCGTTTGTAAGTCTTACCCTTGCAACTTTTCTCATAGCAGAGTTCGGCTTTTTGGGCGTAGTTGTATAAACCCTTGTACAAACGCCACGCCTTTGAGGGCAGCTCATAAGTGCAGGCGATTTTGTTTTGTCGATTATTCTTTTGCGCTCTTTGCGTACTAATTGGTTAATTGTTGGCATATTTTCCTCATTTATTGTTATTGTTACTCAATTTCACTACAAACATAAATTTGTGTCAACGGGATTATTAAGAACTCACTTCATATTTGACTATTTTGTAAACAAAATGTAATATGGCGATATGTCTAAAGTCAACATACTGGCGCAGTTGGAAGACTCGCTGCGCAATTTTATTATAGATGAGTATATGGGTGACCCCAGAGAGAAGGTGTACTTTAATCCTTTTAAATACAAGGGGTTAACCATTGTTATTGACCCTGTCAGACGCGGACCTATTCCTCAATTTATTGTTCAGATTGCTATGCTTGAAGCGGAAATTTCCATTGAAACAGGAAAAAAGGTAAGCGGTGGCCTTGGTGTAACGGACGAACATATGATAGAACGTTGGCTTGAAAGAGGCTCCAACCGCAATATGATGCTTGCAGCCTGGGAGGGCCGCTCAAACTTTGAAGAGAAGATATTGAAAATCCGCCCCTTTGACATGGAGTAGTTTAATAGTCCAATTTTTGTAATGAGCTAATAGTTATGGTTAACGCTTTTTATATTGCCTGGCAAGGTGCAAGTGTCTTGCCGTAAAACTCCTCAAAGCCCCCGTTTAGAATGGCTTGTCTTGTTTCTTTCATAAGATTAATTAAAAAATGTATATTGTGTATACTTAAAAGCGTTGCCGCTGTGGCTTCTTGTTGGCGATAAAGGTGTCTTATGTATGCACGCGTGTGGTTTTGGCAGGTCCAACATCTGCATTTGACGTCCAACGGTGTAAAATCTTCTTCAAACTCGGCATTTTTTATTATCTTGTTGCCTTCATATGTAAAAAACGAACCGTGCCTTGCATTTCTCGTGGGAAGTACGCAGTCAAACATGTCTATTCCGCGCTTTACTCCTTCAAGCAAATCTACGGGAGTACCGACACCCATAAGGTATCGGGGTTTATTTCGAGGCAAAAGCGGCGCAGTCAACCCAACAAAGTGGTTTTTAACGTCCGCAGGTTCCCCGACACTCACTCCGCCAATGGCGTATCCTACAGCATCAAACGTCGAAATAACCCTTGCGCTTTCTTGCCTTAAATCATCAAAAAATGCGCCCTGAACAATGGGAAATAGTGCCTGAAGGGGATTTTTGTGCGCTTTAAAGCATCTCTCAAGCCACCTGTGCGTGCGTTCCATCGCGTTTTTCGCGTGTTCATAGTCACAAGGATATGGCGCACATTCATCAAAGGCCATTATAATATCAGCCCCAATATCATTTTGTATCTGCATCGATATTTCGGGAGATATAAAGTGCTTGTCGCCTGTTTTGGGGTTAATGAAATTAACCCCGTCTTCCGTTATTTTACGCAAATTTGCGAGTGAAAATACCTGAAAGCCGCCCGAGTCTGTAAGTATGGGTTTATGAAAATTCATCCAGTTATGTATACCGCCTGCTTTTTTGATAAGTCCGGTACCGGGTTTCAGATACAGGTGATATGAATTTGCAAGAATAATTTGTGCCCCTGCATCATGAATTTCTTTATTAGTCAGCATTTTAACTGCAGAGTTCGTGCCGACAGGCATAAATACGGGTGTTTCGATTTCGCCGTGAGGGGTTTTTAAAAGCCCTGCACGTGCACCTGTCTTGGGACAGACTGCCTGAAGTTCATAACTGAAATGTTCGGAGTTCATTGCGGCTACAGTCCTGTAAGTATTTCAAAAGAGGTTTTCCAGTTTGTGCAAAACTCACTTTCATCAAAAAAGTTTGCTATTTCACGCTTTGCGCTCTCGATACTATCAGAGCCATGAACCGAGTTATATTCCATGGCGGCGGCAAAGTCTGCTCGGATTGAGCCCACGTCAGCATTGTCGGGGTTTGTTGCCCCCATTAAATGCCTTGCACCAACTACGACATTTGGCCCTTCGAGCACCATAGCAACAATTGGGCCCGAGGTGATATAGTTTATTAAGCCCTGATAAAAAGGTTTACCTTCATGTTCTGCATAATGTTTTTGCGCACGCTCCAGAGAGACATTCATCATTTTTAGTGCAATAATTTTGTAGCCTTTAATTTCAAATCTTTTTAAAATCTCTCCCATAAGTCCTCTTTTGACAGCGTCGGGCTTTAATGCAACAAAAGTTCTTTCCTCATTTCCCATATTAATAATCCTCCATAGTCAATAGAAATCATACTACACGAGTATTCAAATGTACAGATTTTATATTCTTAAAGAAACTATAAAATCTGCTGACAAATATTTTGTCGCGATGTATTATTATTTAATAAAAGGTGATGTCCGGACTACCATGTTGGGGGAGAAGAAAAATTAACGGTTTTGAGACTTTTCAAAAAAAGAACACTATGCTTAAAAGCAATGAGAGTAAAGGGAATATAAGTCCCATTCATTATGAGACCCTAAGTATGTCCTCATTAATCGCAAAGGGAGAGATATCCGCAAGACAAAAGCAGATTGCCAATAACTATACGGTAATAAAAAAGATTTTCGGCTTTACGGCAGTACATTCCAGAATTACAAGCAAAGAAGAAAGTATTTTAAGAATATATAATATGAACCTTCTTGAGCACTCGACAATTTCCGAGATAAATCAAGAACTCGACCTTCTTAAAAAATGGTCAAATTCTTATGATGAAAACCTCAGAAAGCATGCTGATGAGATTTTTGAAATAAGGGTCAAGGAATTAAAATACCTGCATGCCTGCAACTATCTTGGCTCATATTGTGAAATATACGATGGCCATAGAGCCCTTGAGAAATACATTGAATTTATAGCAGAATAAAGTTAATTTACCTGCCTTACTTATCTATTATCTCCTGTTTCAAGAAATTTATAGTAGTCTTCAATGCTTCCTTCCCTGGAAAGTTGACCTTGTCTGTCGAAATGTTTCCAAGTATTTAAAGTATAATTAAGTTCATTGCGACAAACTCCTCTTTTGTCGTATGTTTTGGCGCGAACGAGATTTTCTCCGGTAGAGTCATAAAAGCCACATGCAACCCTGATAGGGTTTCTGTTGGTCACTATATACGTATATGAAAGTTCCCTTACTCCTCCGGGACTTTTGACGGTTTCTGTCATAAAGATTGTACCGTCTTTAGCTCTTGTCGCCAGTACTTGTTTTTGAAAATACGGACTGAATTCAGTCTTTCTTGTATTAACTTTGCGCTGTATTGGAGAAAATAGCGCATCGCAGTCACAAGTTACCTTTTCTTTTTTTCCAAAAAACAGAGGCCCCATATTATGCAGAGGTAATTTTTTTTGTTCTTGGCGTAATTCTAATGCTTCTGTTTTTTTAATAACGTAACTTTGCCTGCTTAAAGGTAGTGTTCCAATAGGCATTGTCCTCATGTTTTTTCCTTTTAAAGCTTAAGTAAATTAATTAGGTTATTTATTTAAAAAACAAAAAGAAAAAAATTTGCGCACGTTTAAATTTTTACATTGCAAGAGTGTTTATTTCCCCGGAATTCAGTGCTTCTACATATTCTTCGGCATCTCTTCTTTCGTGTTTATTTCCAACTTCATCAACAATAACCCATTCCCCTTTTGGAAAATCTATATAATGAAAGCCGCCTTCTTTTTCAACTTGGGCGAAAATTATTGTTTTACCGCTGCCGTCATATTTGGCTTTTGAGCGCAATATGTACTCTCCGTCAACTATTTCGTAAGTTTTGCTCTTGATTCTTTTCCCATCCTCTTTGCAGGCTGTAGTGGTTGTAACAAACTCTCTTTCGTCGGGAGTAACTGTTTTTATTACCCTTCTGCCGAGTTTTTCATCTGTCTGAAAACTCCTTGAACTTGCTTCAAGGATGTTTTTAGGCATCAAAAGATTGCAGTCGGTTTCCGGTATATCACTATACATCTGCGTTAAAGACGGCTTGTTACAGACGCTGTCAGGCCCGAAGAACTGCACTCCGCTTGGGAATTTATAATTGTCCTTAAGTGCCCATCTGTGAGGCTGCTCATTTTTATACATCTTAAAAGCACTTCCCTTAAGGTCAACCATGGCTTTTTGAATTACGGGCACATATTCTCCATGGCGTTTTTCAATGTTCATCATGCTTGTTATGGGGACTCCGCCTGCCTGCCAATTTTCAGCAGGTCTTGTTAAGCCCTTAATACATGACATATATCCGGTTAACCCTGCTTGGGCTAAGGCAAACGCGTTGTAGCCCAATGAGTAACAGTAGTCTGCATCAAAGTTTGAAGGAAAAGCACTTCTACCTTCATATCCCAGATAGTGAGCCAATGGTGAAAACTTACCCTTATACTTTCCTTCAACTGCAAGCTTTTCTAATCTCTGACCAACAAGGTCTATTAAGAGCTTTTCGGTTTCTATTTTTGCTACCTGCGTATTTCCATGGTCATCCTTGGGTAAAAGCAGTTGATTCTTTATGGGGTCAGGGAATTTGTCAAACACTTTAGCATCCTCTTCGCTCATTTGACTTTTAACAATTTCAAAACGCTCCTTGTCGCTCTTTTTGTTGAATGTCTCGTCTTTAGATACTATATCCAAAATGTCACTCAATGACGAGTTCATTCTCTTGACTTCGGGGATAAATTCCAAAAGTCCTTCGGGAACAAGAATAACACTGTAGTTTTTCTTTTCGCCATTATCGTCCTTACCTTCAGAGCGCGCCGCTATTACATCTACAATATCGTCTACGATATCATCCAGAGACATGTTTTTAGCTTCAATTTCTTCACTTATTAATGCCACATTCGGATGTGCCCTTAGCGCAACTTCAAGAACAATATGTGAGGCGCTTCTGCCCATCAGTCTGACAAAGTTGGTATACTTTCCCGCAGAACTCGCGTCCCTTTGTAAGTTACCAACAAGTTCGGCATAAGTTTTTGTAGCTGTGTCAAAACCGAATGACATTTCGATATGTTCGTTTTGCAGGTCACCGTCTATAGTTTTGGGACAACCTATTACCTGTATACCTGCGTTATGCGCCTTCATCCATTCTGCAAGAAGACCTGTATTAGTATTCGAATCATCGCCGCCGACAATAACAATAGTATCAATATCAAGGGCTTTGCAGTTTTCCAAGACCTTGTCGAACTTATTTCCTTCTAACTTTTCCCTCGATGCCTTTAACAGGTCAAAGCCGCCGGTGTTACGGTATTCATCTATAACTACATCCGTGATTTCCACACTATTACCTTTTGTAAGTCCCTTAACACCTTCCTTGAAGCCGTATAACTTACTGTCAGGATTAGCTTCTTTTAGAGCATCATAAAGGCCCGCAATAACATTGTGCCCACCTGGAGCAGGTCCGCCTGAAAGAATAACGCCCACATTTCTCTTTTTTGGCGCAGGTATTTGTATTAAAGGGAACTCGGAATACATTGGAATCGTTTGCACAAGGGGCTGTCCATAAGTTATCGGAAAATGTTTCTCTACTTCTTCCGCATCCTTTGCGGCTTTTGTCGGCCCGTTTACCTGTTGTGTTGTAATATTATTAATGCCGCCCTGAAGCACGCCGGCAAGCTTGGGCTGATAAGATAGTCTTTCATAGTGGATGGTTGAAAGCTCTCTGGAGTTCCACTCCCCTTTTTCTTTATCCAACTCCAATACTACGGCACCGCCGTTTCCGGTTGGACGAATAGTTTTGATGTTATCGCCGAGTTCATCATAATGCATCAAGCTTACAAGATACCTTTTGTCGCCATCAACAGCATAAACGGCTTCTCTTTGTTTTATATTGCCCGTTCTGTATTTAACATGTGTTTCAATGGGATTTCCGCTTCTGTTCTTGGATTTCTTTACCTCAACTCTTCCCTTATCTGAATATTGATTTATAGTATTGCCGTAACTATAATTCGGTTGCTTTTCAGGTAATTGCCTATTACCCCCATTTGTCGTTTTATCTGAATTGCCAAACGCAACTTCTGACATGTACTTATTATCCGTTTTTTGAATTTTTGGTACAAAAAAACTAATTGGTATAACCTTCATCAACAACACTCCCTGACATATCTCTTATTATCTTTGTAACCGCATAAAACATAAAAATAAAATAATTTGCGCTTTTTAATAATGCAACAACTATTTAATTTGCAAACCTAAACAGCATTATATCACCGTCTTGCACTATGTAGTCTTTTCCTTCAAGCCTTGCAACACCCTTTTCTCTGGCTTGAGCCCAAGAGCCTGCATTAATAAAGTCATTATACCCTACAACCTCTGCCCTTATAAAACCTTTTTCGAAGTCAGTATGAATTACCCCTGCAGCCTGCGGAGCCTTTGTACCTTTTTTAATGGTCCAGGCACGAACTTCCTTTTCACCTGCGGTAATATATGTTCTCAAGTCAAGTAAGTCATATGCGGACTTTATCATTTTTTCAATACCTGAGCTTTCAACCCCCAGTTCTTTGAGGTAGTTTTTAGTCTCCTCTTCACCAAGTTCGACAAGCTCTTCTTCTATGTTGGCACATATTGTAACAACAAGCGCATTATGAGTTGAGGCATATTTTTTGACCTGCTCTACATATTCATTGCCAGTGGACAAATCATTTTCAGAAACATTGGCACAATAAATAACAGGTTTTGTCATCATAAGGTGAAAATGATGCATGACCTTTTTCTCTTCATCGGAAAAATTCTTGTCAACATTTATAAAAGCTCCTTCTTCAAGAAGTTTCAATAGTTTTTCAATAGCCGTATTTTCAAGTACAGCCTCTTTTTCACCAGCTTTTACCTGTTTTAGTATTCTTTTCTGTCTGTTTTCCAAACTTGAAATGTCTGCCAAGGCAAGTTCGGTGTTTATTGTTTCAATATCATCTATAGGATTAATAACTCCGTTGACATGAATTGTATTAGGGTCATCAAAGCACCTGACAACCTGTATTATTGCATCAACTTCTCTTATATTGTGTAGAAACTGGTTCCCAAGACCCTCACCCTTGCTTGCTCCTTTAACAAGGCCCGCAATGTCAACAAACTCTATTGCGGTAGGTATGACAGTTTGGGTTTTTACTAAATCTTGTAATTTATACAGCCTTTCATCAGGCACCGTGACTACGCCGACATTAGGCTCAATTGTACAAAAAGGATAGTTTGCACTTTGGGCGTTTTTCGATAATGTCAGTGCATTAAAAAGAGTTGACTTGCCAACATTTGGAAGGCCGACAATACCGCATTTTAACATGTGCAACCTGCGCAGCCGCACTGCTCAAGTTGCAGGGTAAGCGTAGTAACATCGCATACTTCGGGCGGCCCAAAGTATTGAACTGCGCCGGGAAAAACATAACAGTCTTCAAGCGCCCACTTCTCGCGTTTCTCTTCAAGCACTTTAAACGCAGGCCCGTTAAGGTCAACCAGAGCTTTCTGAATAACAGGCTTGAACTTACCGTGGCGTTTTTCCATATTCATCATCATTGTTAAGGGTACACCCCCAGCTATCCATTCCGATGCAGGTTTTGTAAGGTTTTTCACACAAGACATATAACCTGTAAGCTCCGACTGAATAAGGGCAAAGGCATTGTATCCAAGTGAATAGCAATAGTCTGCGTCAAAGTTGGACGGCATTGCACATCTGCCTTCGTAGCCAAAGAAATGAGCCTGATCGGAGAATTTTCCTTTATACTTACCTTCTGCCTTAAGTACGTTTAATCTTTCTCTCACCATTTCTATAAGTAGTTTCTCGGTTTCAATTTTCGAAACCTGAACGTTTCCATGCGGGTCACGGTCGGCCAACAATTGGTCTTTAATCATATGCGGGAGACCGTGGAAAACACTTGCATCAACTGTCTGCATTTTTCTTTCAATGATGTCGTATTTTTCCTCGACCGTTTGAGCGTTCATATAGTCTGCGTCGTCTTCAACAATAGCAAGAATATCATTTAGTGATGAAATCATATTTTTCATCTCGGGGATAAACTCGATTAACCCTTCGGGAACAAGTACGACGCCGAAGTTTTTACCTTTTTCAGCACGCTTGACAACAACATCAGTCAAATAGCTCACGATGCTGTCGAGTGACTGCTGCTTTTGCGCAACTTCTTCACTTATAAATGTAACATTGGGTTGGGTTTGAAGAGCAACCTCCAGGGCAACATGTGTAGCGCTTCTTCCCATCAGCTTTATAAAATGGTAGTACTTTTTAGCCGAGTTGGCATCCCTTTGAATATTTCCTACAAGTTCAGCATAAGTTTTTGTAGCTGTGTCAAAACCGAATGATGCTTCTATCTGGTCATTTTTCAAATCGCCGTCAATAGTTTTCGGACAGCCTATAACTTGTATACCCGTATTTTTTTCATAAAGCCACTCGGCCAACATTGCAGCGTTTGTGTTTGAATCATCACCACCAACAATTACGATTGCGTTAATATTCAGATTTTCGCACGTATTATATACTTGTCTGAACTGTTCTTCGCTTTCAAGCTTTGTTCTGCCAGACCCGATAATATCAAAACCACCTGTATTACGGTACCTGTCCATAATTTCATCAGTAATCTTAATATAGTCACCGTCAGTTATTCCTGAAGGTCCTCCCAGAAAACCATAAAGTTCATTTTCAGAATTTGCTTGCTTTAGGGCATCATAAAGACCTGCAATGACGTTGTGCCCCCCAGGTGCCTGACCTCCGGAGAGAATTACGCCCACATTTTTTCTGGCATGCTCCCCGGCACCTTCTTGCTTTTTAAACTCTATTACCGGTTTTCCGTATATATTTGGAAAAAGAGAGCGAATGTCTTCGGCGTCTTTTACCGCAGTGGTTGCTCCAAGCTCGCTAACTGCTATATTTTCAATACCGCTGCTTAAAACTCCTGCAAGTTTTGGTTTATATGTAAGTCTAAATTTGTGTAATGGCGATGCTGCTCTCATATCTATCTCCTGTGCTAAATCCTACTTATTTTGTTTCAGTATAATACAAAAAAAATACTCTTCAAATCCAATTATTGTGTCGAACTTCGAGGTTAGATACTATACACTCTAAACTCTTCTTTTGCGCTTATAAATATGAGAGTTTAGTAATCGAGTTTAAATAATTTTTTTAAGGTTATAAGTTTTTCTGAGCTTTCATGTCAAAAAGGGTGACACTTGATGTCAAACTCCCTGATACACGACAGTTAAAATCCTTGGCGAAAAATTTTGTGAACATATTGTGAACATAAACTAATACAGAGCATTAAAAAAGAGGGCTAAACCCTCTGTTTATAATGGAGCGGGAGACGAGGCTCGAACTCGCGACATCTTCCTTGGCAAGGAAGCATTCTACCACTGAATTACTCCCGCATTTCGATATAAATATTATCGCCATTAAACAAACTTTGTCAAGTTTAGGCAATTTTTTTTAAAAAGAGTACTTTATATATAAAAGTACATAAATGTCTAGAGGGAACACAACACGGATGGATTATGTTGTCAAAGAAGGCGATAATCTTTGCAAAATAGCAAAACAGCAATACAATATTACCAATGACGGAGAAGCTTACAAAAAAGCATTGCAAATAGCTGAGGAAAACGGACTAAAGGATCCTAACCTTATTTTTACGGGCAATACTTTGAAGCTTGCGAATCTAGAGTCACCGGCAAATGAGGATTCGTTAAACAAAAACAAGAGTGTAGATGAAGCTGAGGATGAATTTTTAAATAAGTATACTGAATATCAGGCAAAGAGCAAATCTTTTGCAATTGACGCCTACAATAAAAGCGTACCCGAAAACGAAAAACTTCCAAGTGAAGTGTCGTTTAATCCTCAAACCGATAGCAATGTCGCAATAGTGGACCCAGGCGTATTTAAATTGGACACAAAAGATAAAATAGCAGGTTATAAAGAGGCAATGCTTAATTTTGCTTCAAAGGAAATAACGAGCTCGGACACTAGCAAAAATGGCGCGGTCGAATTTAATGAATTCTACGCATATAACAATAGAATCTATCAAGAAACCTACTCGAGTCAGGAAAATACGGACACAAGCAGTCTGAAAGTAATATTTGAAGCACTTGACATAAATGGAGACAACGAGCTTTCAAAAGAGGAGATCGCAAACGGCTACATTATGCAGGATGCATCCTCGCAATATAAAGATGGAGATATAAAGGCTCTTAATGCACAAGGGGAAGTAACGCGCGCATATGATGGTGTCATAGACGTAAGAACTACACCACGGCTTGACCTGCTGGAAGAAAACTACAATATCTTTTTCCCGAAAAAGTAAGATATCCACATACGATTTGAACTCGTGACATCTTCCTTGGCAAGGTATCAAGCCCCCATTTTTTGTGCCGGTTTGAAAGTCGTTAATTGAGGACTTCTAATCTCAACCTTTGGTGCAGGAGGATTGTAGTTTAAAGAACTGCGGGGTCTGATTTCATTGTATTCTATGTGATACTTTTCAAGTATTGGTCTCCCGCTATATATCTGACACCAGAATCTAATACCCCTGAAATTGCTCCATTTACCGCCATATCAGTACCAAGTGCCAATGCCCTTGCACCCATAGTGCCACCCGTATATTTAACGCTTGTTGTAAGCAAATTTTTTGTTATAGCACCGCGAGCAGTGTTTTAATGCCTTCTTTTACTACTATTCCAGTACCTTCGCTAACAACAGTTACGCCGACCTTCCCCGCAACCGCTCTGCCCGTAAATGGTGCCACCGCAATTCCGTGTCCTGTTGCAAGTGAAAATGCAGCAAACGCAGCAATGCCGGCTCCAATGTCTGCAACCATATCAACACATTGTTTTTGTTCTTTTTGGTAGCCATCAACTGCTTTCAATGCTTCTTCTTCTGATATTTCACCTTTTTCAAGTTTTTCTATTGCAGCTTCGGCGTTATTTAAACCTGCATCAAGACCTGTAAGGTTTTAGTACTATCACAAGCTTTTCCTATTAATCCATGTTTTTCTTTTGTCTCTTTAAGCTGAGACTTAAGTATTTTGTGAAACATTATATGAATTTACAGCAGCTTTTATCCCAGTATAAATATATGGATTATAGCTAATGCCATTAATGCTCAAAATACTATCTCCTGTATACAAATTATATATTATTCAAAAAATTGTCATGTCTTTAATTAATGAGGACTCATGATGAGTTTCGGCATCAGGTGGGAGAAAACACCTGTAAGTATTTTGATTGATTAAAGAAAGTTAAAAATATTATTAGACATTTAAGAGTTTTTGTGTGACGCTTAAAGAGTACACTTAAATTAATTTGAAAGAGTTTTATTATGAATTATCAATTTGAAGATCGTGAAGTATCTTGTTTGGACTGCGGAGAGGCGTTTCTTTTTTCAGCCGAAGACCAAGAATTTTTTGCACAAAAAGGCTACTCTGAGCCTAAAAGATGTCCATCTTGCAGAGCTGCAAGAAAAGCTAACAGCCCAAGAGGCGGTGGACGTCAAGGTGGCGGCAGAAGCGGCTACGGTGGTGCAAGGCCACAATATAAAGCGATTTGCAGCGGATGTGGATGCGAAACAACACTTCCTTTTGAACCAAAAGGCGACAGGCCCGTATACTGCTCTACGTGTTATAGGGGTTAGGTGATATCTTGGCTAAAAATAAACAGAAAAAACAAAAGGCTGAGCGCAATAAACTTAATGCTGACAAATACAAGAAAAGAAGCAGCAATAATAAATTTGGAAGAAACAAAAATTCATACTAGAAAATAGTATCAAGTCCCTTTCGTCTTTACTTCAGATATTTTTTAATCTATAATTACAGAATGTCTGAAGTAAAGCGTTGTGCTTGGGTACCAAGAAACAATCAGGAATACATAAAATACCATGATGAAGAATGGGGTATTTCTGTGCATGATGACAGAAAACATTTTGAAATGCTTGTTTTAGAAGGCGCACAAGCAGGTCTTAGTTGGGAAACAATATTAAAGAAAAGAGAAGGCTACAGGGAAGCCTTTTGCAATTTTGACGTAAAAAAATGCTCGCAAATGACGGATAGCAAACTTGAAAAATTGCTTCTGGATCCAAAAATAATAAGAAACAGGCAAAAAGTATTTTCCGTGAGGAAGAATGCATTGGCGTTTATTGAGATACAAAAAGAGTTTGGCAGCTTTGACAACTACATATGGCAATATGTTGAAGGAAAACCATTAATAAATAATTTTTCAGACATTAACCAAGTCCCGGCAAAAACCGACATTAGCGATAAAATTGCAAAAGATTTGAAAAAACGGGGTATGTCCTTTGTGGGTTCGACCATAATTTATTCATATATGCAGGCTTGCGGATTAGTAAATGACCATACTATAGACTGCTTTAAGCGCAAGTAAAACTTTTATGATAATATAAGCCAATGCACACTAAAGAGTACGGAATTAAGTTTTACGAAAAAGATTTTAGAGATAGGTTAAAAGAGACTGTGCTCTTAAACTTTATGCAGGATATCGCCTCGGAACACGCAGAAATGCTTGGTTTTGGTTTTTCCCATATAATGCCGAAAAATCTTGGTTGGTTTTTGCTTAAGTATCATATCAAAGTGCACCGTTGGGCCTGCAAAATGGATAAAATTATACTCAAAACCTGGCCATGGGGCGTTAAGAAGTTTTATTGTATGAGGGATTTTGAAGTATGCTCCCCGGGAGGAGAAAGACTTATATCAGCGAGCAGCTCTTGGGGTATCTGCGATATGGAAACGAAAAAGATTGTAAACCCGATGGAAGTTCTCGAGTCTTTTCCTAAAAGCGATTTGCGTGCTCTGGAAACAACGTTTCCCAAAGTACAGGACGTAAAAGACGTATTTGCTCAAAAAACATTCGAGGTCAGATATGATGACATTGATATCAACCAACACGTAAATAACGCCTGCTATCTCGGATGGGCATTAGATACTTTGGATTCTGATTTTAGGTCAAAAAATAAAATTGGCGAAATGGAACTTCTATTTAAAAAAGAACTCAAGTTCGGGGGCTGTGTAAATTCTGTGATGGAATATGATAAAGAAAAACATTTGAGCTTGCATACGCTGAAGAATAGAGCTACGGAAGAAATTCTTTGCAATATAAGAATAAAATGGCTTAAATAGTCTTAAGTCTATAGACTTTTTGACAATGACTTTTTACCCGAATGCCATTACCCTTTGATAAGCAGTAGTGAAATCTAAAGGTAAAATATGGCGACAATTATTGATTACCTCATTAAAAGACTTGCAGAGCTTGGCATAAATGAAATATTCGGAGTGCCCGGAGACTACAACTTTAAAATTCTCGAAGCAATAGAGGAATGCAGGGATACGAAATGGATAGGATGCTGCAATGAGCTGAATGCAGGCTATGCCGCAGACGGGTATGCAAGAATAAAAGGTATGGGAGCCGTTGTGACAACCTACGGAGTAGGAGAATTAAGCGCCATAAACGCAGCAGCAGGCTCTTACGCAGAAAATTTACCCATAGTATGTATAGCAGGGATGCCCAAAAAAGAACTTATAAACCAAGGTAAAATTTTTCACCACTGTCTAAATAGTAACTACAAGATCTTTGAAAAAATTTACAGCAATGTTACGGCTTTCAGTGTAGTGCTTTCAAAAGAAAACGCTCAAGAAGAGATTGAAACTGCACTCTCTATTGCATATCATCAAAAAAAGCCTGTATATATAGGTATATACGCCGATATATGTAAAAAGAAAATAAAACTGACGCAGGAAAAATTCAAGGAGAAAAAAAGTAACACAAAAAATTTAAAAGACTCAGTTGACCACATATCAGACATACTGGATAAAGCAAAAAATCCGGTAATTATAAGCGAATTTCCTGTGTTGAGATTGGGATTAAAAGAAGAGATGCAAAATCTCGTAGAGAAATCGGGTTTTGCTTCAACTACAATGATGATGGGAAAAGGCTCGATAGACGAAACATCTGCAAATTTTATAGGCACTTATGCGGGAAATCTGATATCTGACGAAACTGCAAAAATAGTTGAAAAGTCGGATTGTGTATTAGGTTTTGGTATATTAATGAGCGATTTTAACTCCGGGGGATATAGTTCGAAGTTGGACTTGTCCAGAGTTATCAACATCCAATATGATACCGTTATAGTGGAAAACAAGGTATACAAAGACGTTTTAATGAAAGACGTCATAAAAGAGCTGACAGAAGAAGTTATACCAAGGAAACAAGATGGCAGGCAAATACCGTTGGAGTATAAATACACACAAGGGGACAGCAAAGAACTTGGTCAGAAATTTATATATTCATTTATGCAAAATTATCTACAGGAAGGGGACATCTATCTGGCAGAAACAGGGCTGACATCTATAGGGTCCGTACCAATAAGACTGCCTAAAGACGCATCTTTTTGCATACAAGCTTTTTGGGGCTCAATCGGCTGGGCAACACCGGCGTGTTTGGGTGCCTGTCTTGCTGATAAAAATAAGCGCCCGATACTTATTACCGGTGAAGGGTCCCACCAGATGACTTTTCAGGAAATCAGTACAATGTTAAGGTATGACCTCAAACCAATTATAGTCGTTTTAAACAATGGCGGATACACAATAGAGCGCCTGCTTTCAAAAAACCCTATGGACAAATTTAACGATATTGCGTTCTGGGATTATACTCAGGTTGTAAAGGGTTTTTGGGGCGATAAAAAAACCTATAAAGTTCGAACAGAGAGGGAATTTGAAGCGGCTTTAAAAGATGCACGAGAAATCGACGAGATTATATATATAGAAGCCTTCACCGAAAGATTGGATGCACCCGCAGTAGTAAAAAAACTAACGGATAAACTTGGCTCATAGAGTTATATAAGTCTACTTAAAAAAGTTACTATATACTTCAGGAACATCACCTTTATCTTTAAAGAGCAAAGTATTATTAAAGGAAAAAGATTGTGTAATGCTCTTTTCCTGCTCTTTTTTATGACGGAATCTGGTAAAAAGATTCGAAATCCCTGCTACAAAAAAGCCCATAAATCCTATGCTGAACAAAAATGGTACTCCGGATATTACAGCTTTCTGTTTTGCCAGTCGCTTAAATTCCTGCTCAACCGGTTTGCCGCTGTTTTTCGATAAGTTTTTTGCAAGCTCACCCAACTGTTCAAACTTCGGTGTCTCGAGGTTTTTGCCTATTAAATCTTTGCATTTACCTGCTTTTTGAAGAAGTTTTTTAAAGCCTTTTTCAAAAAGTTCGCTGCCGGTTATTACATAAAGCCCGACTAGCGGATATCTAAATGCGGTTTCCAGAAGATTTTGTTTGCCCCTGTCTTTTGCAGCACCAAAATAGCCGACACCGCCTATGAGCACACAAGCCGTAAGTTGTCCCTTACTTAAAGTAAGTTTGCCTGCTTGTTGATTAAAATCCATACTGAAATATTTGTCTAAAAAGTCTCTTGCCTTTGGAGAGTTCTTGAAAAATTTTGTACCGGGAGCAAGGATTGCCTCACTTAAACTTTGCAAAGCTTTCGAATCTTTACCCTTAGCCGCTAAAAGGCCGCCCAGTGCAAGACTTCCTGCAAAAACCAAGGCTGCACGTGTAATATTTTTCTTTGCACTCTTTTTCACTTTCTCCTGATTAGCCTTTTCTTCTTCATTATTTTCAAGATTGGCTATATTATTAAAATCACCCTTTTTGAAAAGCTTTAAGGTAAACATGTTTTTAAAATAGTTCAGACAAAATTCCGTAAGAGGAATAAGTAATGCCGTAAGGGCAATTGCAGCCTTGACCGGAAGTACCTTTTTACCTAACTCCGGAGCCTTTTTCATTATTTGGACAGCAGGAGCAGAGACAGCATTCTTTGCCTGCTTGTCGAGCCCTCTTGAAAATATTTTTCTTGCAACTTTTTCACCGACAAGCGCAGGGGCAAAATACACAAGAGCGCTCTCGGAAAACTCAAGAAAGGTATTTTCGGCTAAATCTGCCTTGCTTCTTGCAAAAGTTGCTTTTGGAACCCAATTTGTTGCAGTATCCATTAAAAATCTTGAAGTGCCCAAACCTGTTGCTGTTTCTTGTCTGGCAACAAACTTTGAAACTGTCTTGAGCGGCTGCGCCAATGTATTTATTAATTCTACTTGCATTTTTGATTCCTTTTAACTAACAGTGCACTAAAATCCTTGAGTTACAAGGTTCTTTCTGCAACTATTAATCGAAAGGAGATAAAATCGAAAAAACCTGTAACTACGATGTGTACAGGCTCCGATTATACTTATTTGACTATGGCAAACTTAAGGACCTGTACTTTTACAGGTGCCACCAAAAATTATTTAATTTTAATTTTAGAATATTTGCCATAAATCTACCTTAACGTTAAATATAAAATCCGTCAATAGGAAAAATTGCCAGTATTTTATTTTAGAAAGTGACTACGCTTCTTAAGCCAAGTGCAAAAGAGTTTTTAGACTCGCCGCCGGGGCGTACTATGTAGTGAACACTCGGCTGAAGATATAAGAAATTTGTGACTTTAAGTTTGTAGAAGACTTCAACAAGTTTTTCCGCTGTTTTGTCTTCCATTAAATTGCTGCACTGGTACCAAGAGAAGCCTGCGCCAATTTTGTCGTCTTTGCGCCTTTCACCTATACCGCTCCATACCAGACCCAGACCTCCGTAGTAAGGTATTTCGTTTGTATTTTTTGGAGTATAGCCAAACTGACCAAATACGTTCAAGCCGCCGTAGTTGTCTTCAAGGGCATGAAGAACTTTTTGGTCAAAGCCAAAATAGGCGCCGTAATTACCATCAACCATTCTTGAACCGTCAAGTTTTTCAAAGTCACCTGTTTGATACCAGGCGCCAAGCATGTACTTGCCTTCGTATCCTTTAATTTCAGTAAAATATTCAGCTTCAAGAATATCCAGATAACCATTCTCGCCGTTGAAAAATCCTTTGGGGTTTCTTGCTATGCGTGTCGGAGCTTCATAAAAACCGTTTTTGATATACAGGTTCTCGTTTACTTTTAATCTTGCGCGAACACCCATCTGTTCCATAGGAAGCGTGGCTATGCTTGCGTTAGGGATAAGGTAATAAGAAAGACCCACAAACTCGCCGCCGCTGTCAAGAGCATGAAAGTCCATATTGGCGTCTTGTCTGCCTATTTTGATATTGAATAAATCGTCTTTAAAACTGTGTTCGTAATATAATTGGCCTATTTGGCTTATTCTTTGGTCAGGGTCATAACCATTGATGTAAGCGTAGCTTCCAAAAAATTCGGGAGAGCCCATACCTTTATTTGCAGCTTCGTAAGATATATGGAATTTACCGCCATCATACCAGCCGAGTTTTTCGGTGTCCAATTCCAACGACACAGTAAAGAGACCCTGATATGTGCCCTTTGTACTCTTTAGCCTGCCGTTTCTCATAATATATGAACTTGTCATATACGAAGCTTGAACGTCTATTCCCATTTCTTCAAGCCTTGAGCGCAAACCACCCCAATTTCCTGTAGCATAGTCCGAATTTGAGAGGTATGCGCGGAGCTTGGAAACAGCTTCCTCGTCCTCCTGCATCTGCATTTCTTCTACATTAAGCTTGATGGGGTCATCCGCCAATTTTTCTTTTATGGCAAATGCATTTAACTGCACACAAAAAAGCGCCAAAACGCATAATAATATTTTCTTCATATTCATTCTAAAAACACCCGTTTTCCTTGCCGGTTATACTATCTATTTTTGCAGTATAGCAAACCAAATATAGACACACAATACGCAATTTATATTAGTTATTTCAAAACTTGTGTATTAATAAAAAATAATTATTACACTTATAATTGGGCTTTTAGCTCTTGAATTCTTCTGTAGGATTCGTCGATTCTTGAACGGGATATTCTTTTATCTTTTATAGCTTTTAATACAATTTTCTGAATCTTTTTTACAAGTTCCGGATCAGCGTCTTCACTTTTGAAGTTTGAAAACAGCATAATGTCAACCCCCGCATTTATTGAGCCTACAACAATTTCTTCCAGTGAGTAGTTGTCCTTTATTGCTCCCATGTCAAGGTCGTCTGTTATTACTACACCGTTATATCCCATTTTTTCGCGCAAGAGTCCGGTAATAATAGGGCCGGACAAAACGGCGGGCTTTTCAGAATCGAGCTTATCTATAAAAATATGTGAAATCATAATGGTTTGAAGAGGGTTGGAGCTCATAAGCGGCACATAGGGCTTTAGTTCATTTTCGCTCCATGTTTTTGAAGCATCAACAAAACCGAGATGGGTATCGCCCTTGGGGCTGCCATGACCAGGAAAATGTTTTAGGGAAGTAATAATACCGTTTTTATAGTGCGCATCAATAAATGTTTTGGCAAACTCTACAACTGTCTTGACGTCAGAAGAATATCCGCGTTCTTTTTTGGCGATTATAGAATCCGGATTAACAAGTAAATCCACACAGGGTCCAAAATTGTAGTTAAAGTGCATTCCCTTGAGTTCTTTACTCATAGTGTTATAAGTATTATATGCATCTTTAGTGTTGCCAAGGGCCAGTTTATATGCCGAAGGATATCTTTTTGAGCCGTTTTTTTCATTTAAACGCTGAACAAATCCGCCTTCTTGGTCAATGCTTATTAAAGGTTTATTTTTTAATTCAGCAATTCGGGAAGTCATCTGAGAAAGAGTTTTTTTATCTTTGATATTTTTTTCAAAAAAGATTATACCCCCGACATTGCCCGATTTTAAGTCAGAGTAAACCTTTTGATAGCCTTCAGAGCTAACACTGTCACCTTCAAACCCGACAAGAATCATTTGCCCGATTTTCTTCTCGATTTCCAAACAATTCTCACATGCAATACATGAGATAGAAATAGCCAATACTATAAAAAGACACAGGATATTTTTTTTCATTTGTTATGCCTATATGTCTCTCAATTTTCCCTGAATTTCAATTCTTTCACGAGTTATGACTTTCTGCCCTTGACTGGTGGGACAATACCTGTAATCTTGAAAATATTTAAGGGTTTCTCTGAGTTCAAGTCTTGCCAAATCCCTGTCTCCCCATTTTTGGGCAACAAAGTCAGCATAATTGCGTGTTGAGAAACCTAATTCCTGCATAAATTCTGCACAGGGGGCGGAAGTATTCCTGTCATATTTAAAATATAAGTTATGGTTTAAAACAAGCTTTCTGCAGTCGCTCACTCTCCTTCTGTGAAAGTTCAACATTTTATTCTTATCATCAGAATTTATAAAACTGTATGCGTTGTTGAATGTAAAATTGGCGCAAATGTTTTGGTTAGGTATTACACTATAGTACTTGTAGGCAGAGTGTATACCGTAACCTAATGCAGTTAACATAAGTAAAATAAATAAATTCTTTAACATGCCATCCCTCCATCCATATAAATATTATTAATACTATCACTACGCAAAAAACATGTAAAGGTTTGAACAATGTCTATAATTAAAATTATTCAAGCCGGACTTTATTTTAGTGACTTAAAATGCTACACTATTTCCGGAGAGAGCATAGAGACCATAGGAAGTAAAATGGCAGACAGGAAGACTTATTTTGACAACTGTGTATACATAGATATTGAGACTACAGGTCTTAATCCCCAAAGAGATGAAATTATAGAGATAGGTGCGCTAAAAATACTCGAGGGTGAAATTGACAGTACCTTTTCAACATTAGTAGAGCCTGATAGAAAAATATCTTTTTGGGCGACCAAAATAAACGGCATTACAAATGAAATGGTAAAAGGTGCGCCAAAGTTCAAGGATGCGGCCAGGGAGTTCATTGAGTTTGTCGGTGACATGATTGTTGTTGCGCACAATGCCAAATTTGACCTTTCGTTTTTAGGAAGGCAGATTAAGGAATCTTTGAATGTTGAGTTTTCGCCGAAGTTTATAGATACTCTTAAGATAGCAAGGGGAGTTTATCCGTATGCAAAAAGCAACTCCTTAAAAGCATTAAGCAAGAGGCTGGAGGTGGACTACAGCGGCGCCCACAGGGCACTCGGCGACTGCCACATAACACATCTATGCATCAAGGAGATAAGAAAACGGTTAGAATAATTATATTTTTTTGAAAATTTTCTTTATGTTAAACTTTTTGTAATGAAATGTCTGCGTAGCTCAGCAGGATAGAGCGACCGCCTCCTAAGCGGTAGGCCGTGGGTTCGAATCCCGCCGCGGACATTTTTAATTTGCATTCGGTAAGAAGAGCTGTTGTTCCCCATAATTGATATATAATAATAGTTATGTTTGCAGATATGACTAATTTGAAATCTGATGGAATTTCAAATGCAATCCTTAATAAAGAATCAAGTATTTCAAGTCTTGCAGGGTATTCAGGGCCGCTTAATCCTTTGGAAAAAGATTTGACAATGGAAATTTTGGCATACGTAAAAAATACAGGGCAGGAGGTATTGCGCTTTATTGATAAAGGTAATCAGGTTATCTGCACTGAAGAAAATTGTCCCTATAAGACAAGTAAAGATGATGAAACATTAAGGAAAATACGCAAAGGGACGTGCATTTACGGAAAAACTACTCTGGTTCCCCTTGTGGCAGATGATATAAAATTTTTTTCAGAGAATATTCTATGTAAATTTATATCAGTAACATCTGACGGTAGTATTTTTTGCATACAAGGAGGAGACAAACTTAAAATATCTAAGCTAATTGAATACTCCCAAGAGCTTAACAGGTTAAAAGAAGAGGAAGACAAAAAAATAGAAGAGTTGGAGATAAGAGAGCTTTTGCACATAATTCCAAAAAGAGAGGATGACGTCAAAAGATTTGACGCATTTAAAAAGTTTGCGCTTGAGCAGGTTATAAATTTTACGGACAAATACAACTTAAGCCTCGAACAGAATATAGTGATATGATAAGTGCAGTTCGAGAGCAAATTAATATGATTTTAAAAATATTAGAAAATGTAATGTGGGGTTGGAAATATGCATTAAAAAAGACTCCAAAGAGAGTCTTTAATGGTGGGCGCAGAGAGGCTCGAACTCCCGACATCTTCCTTGTAAGGGAAGCGCTCTACCAACTGAGCTATGCGCCCGAAAACTTATTTAATTGTCGCGCTTCCAAGGGAAGCTTTTTTATAACGAGACTTCGTCTCTGGGCAACTGAGCAAGTGCTCTGAAAACTTATTTAATTGTCGCGCTTCCAAGGGAAGCTTTTT
>Ga0153996_1000073_pt1 | contig 64020 bp, 57 predicted proteins | sample TSNC080MetaG_FD_104728 | JGI IMG/M metagenome (GOLD analysis project Ga0153996, IMG submission 104728) | Attine ant fungus gardens microbial communities from North Carolina, USA - TSNC080 MetaG | ecosystem: Host-associated > Fungi > Mycelium > Unclassified | place: USA: North Carolina, Lumber... | reverse complement strand
TGTCCTTGCGCATGCGCGCATCGTCCTCGCCGAAAGTGACATCAAGCTGCCAGTGAAGCTGATTCTCAATTGACCAGTGCCTACGGACAGAATCCGCAAAACGCTCCACACTTGTTAAAGAAGTGAGAAAGTATCGTGTTTCAATTCGGATTTGTTCGTTTTCGAGCACAGTGGAACGTACTGCTCCGATTGCCGCCAATCCCTTCCATGCATCTTGTTGCGTAAGCCAATCAATATCGGTCTCAAGAAAATATTCGCGCTTTTCAATTCTTCCATGGCCTTTCTCTGTGGTTTTGACGCGATTCGGGGCAGTTTGATTCTCAAAATAGAATTTAACATCATCATGTAAATCCGAATGATTTCTTTTTAGTGCAAGACAATAATCCGCTTGCTTTTCTATGATTTTCTCCGCGATTTTTATCTGTGTGCCAATCGCGTCAATGGTTACAACCGCACCCTCAACATCCACCACGTCGAGCGGTTCTGGAATCGCCGTTATTTCGTTGCTCTTTTCATCTACAACAATTTCGCCCAATGTTATCTGATTTTCGCTTGCCTCGTTTATTAAAGTAAGTGCTGTTGCCCTGGCCCGGATCTTGGACGCGCTTGTCCTTTTTCCAAAATTAGTGTATACTCTATGGGTAAATCCCGAATCGAGATAAGGAGTTAACGGCAATGGCATTAGAGATTAAAAACGCGATTCTACATATAGTGGGAAGACAGGAGGGGGATTCTCATTTTTCCAGGGAAGAATTGGATATCGACAGCGAAATCTGCTATGAGTTCATCAGCAAGCATGTAAAGCGGCTGCTGAATAACCCGGCCGCCAAGGAGGCCTGCTTTTCCGCGAATTCGGCTGTCTACGCGGATATCCGGCTCTTTCAGCAGGGGGATATCTTTTTTAAGGAGCTGAGTACAAGGATCAGCCGGCGGCTGGCGGATATTGTGCAGGCAAATCCGGACATCCCTCCCGCCGATATTTTAGTAACCTCCTTTGAAAACCGGAAAAGCCAGTATCTGGCTATCCTCAAGCTAAATTACAGCGAGTGCTTTACCCACCGCATCCGGAAGGATGAGGGCGGCAGCGACAACCAAATCGTCAAGCATACCACCGTCCTCCCTTTTAGCAGTGGCCGGGTGGAGGAAGCCTGCCTGATCCCCTATGACCCCATGGTGCTGCGCATTCTGGAAAAATCCTATGAGGCCGGGGGCGAGCAGGTGAATTACTTCTCCCAACTGTTTCTCCAATGCGACACAAGCCTTTCCAAAAAAGAGGCTGCGGAGATTATCCACCAGGTAGTGGATGAGATTAATTTAAAATACTACGACAACGACGTGGAGATGGCCGCCCAGCTTAAATATACCCTCATTGAGGAGGCGGAGGAAGCCGGGACGGTATGCCTGGAAAATGTAGCCAAGAAGGTTTTTCAGGAAAATGAGCCGGTGAAAAACGAATTTATAGCTATGGCAAAGGACGCGGGCCTCCCCTATGACGTGGATTTGGGCGAAACCTTTGTCAAGCAGCAGTTTAAGACCCAAAAATTCAAAGCAGATAATGGCATTGAGATTTCATGCCCCTCCGAGCTCTTTAAGGATCCGGAAACGATTCAGATTATCACAAACGGAGACGGAACCATCTCCGTTACTATAAAGAATTTGCGAAAGGCTCAATGACGACCCCTGATTTCAAATATCATAAAATGCCCCAGCCCCGGGCTTTGGCCCTAAGGTTGGGGACGTTTTATTGTCGCGGTATTTTCCCCTTTTCTGGCGGGGGCTTTCTGTCCATAACCAGCCACGGCAGGTACATAAGAAAAATAATCAGTCCGGCCAAAAAGGCAAGAGGCAAGAGGTAACCCGGATTCCCAAGGTAACGGGCGAAAAGAGCCATGACAGTCCCTTCATCCGGGTAGTTTAAAAAGAGGAAATTCTGGTTTAAAACCTTGTTTGCCACATAGATTAGTGCCGTGTAGGAGCCAAACAGCACCGACACCCTGGGAAGAAACCTGATATCCGGGCGCAGCAACCCGCTATTAATTGTCAGAACCGGCACCAGCACCATAAGCCCATGGTCTAAAAAAAAGAACACAACCTGCCAGCCAAAATAAAAATACCTTCCGTAGTAGGACATGGCCGGGGTCAGCATGGCCGCCGCCGCGGCTGGAAGGGCTATGGCGTACATATAGTTGAGCAGGGTTTTATTTTTTTTCATCACAGCCACCGGCATTACAATCGCGTTCATGGTGCACAAATGAAACGGAAGCCGATCCAGCAGGCTCATCTGGGCCTCCACATAAATGTCCAGCAGATAGAATACGGTAAACCGCACCAGATAAATACAGGGCAAGGCCCAGGTTGCCAAATGCAGCAGCTTTACCCTGCCCTCTTGATTACAGTATTTCGTCCGTCGGACAGTTAGAGTTATGCACGCCGTCACCCCCAGCAGCAATAGAAGGTGCTGCCAGGTAAAGCTGCGGTAGCGCAGAGAATCCGGAATCCGGGTGGTAAAAAACAGCTGAAACAGTGTCATATCATTATCCCTTTTTTAAAGCCTTCTGCTATAAAATTCTTCCCGGATTTGCCCGATTTATATGGTTACTTTAGCATTAAATTTATTCTTGACGCCGGATTTCTCCGGACGTGCTATAATAGTGGGTAACAAATTACCTGTACAAAAGGAGAGTCATGATATGGCCGGAGATTTAAACTCGTTGGTTCTGTCACATATGGTGCTTGAGCGCCATGTGAAGGAGGGGAACCTATGCATAGACGCCACCGCCGGGAGAGGCCGGGATACCGCTTATTTTTGTTCCCTTGTGGGAGAAACCGGCAGGGTGCTCGCCTTTGACATACAGCAGGACGCACTGGACAGCACGGTTGAGCTGCTGGAAAGGGAAGGATATACCAAGCGGGCTGCACTGATATTGGACAGTCACGCCAACATGGCGCTTTACGCGGAGCCGGAGAGCGTGGACGCTATCTGCTTTAACTTCGGGTGGCTGCCCGGGGGCGACCACAGCTTGTTTACCATGCCGGACACCAGCATTGCCGCCATACAGGCCGGGCTGGGGCTCCTGCGGGTGGGCGGCCTTATGAGCCTGGGCATCTACTATGGCGGACAAAGCGGCTTCGAAGAGCGGGACGCGCTGCTGAATTTCCTGCCCACCCTGGACAGCCACCGGTACACCGTGCTGGAAACCCACTTCTGCAACCGCCCCAACAACCCACCTATCTCGGTTTTTATCCTAAAGGACGAATAAGCAAGGAGAAGGCATATGGCACTTATACTATCCGGCATTACACTCCCCTTCACAGAACCGCCGGAGCAGGCGGCGGAACAGGCAAAGCGATTGCTGGGCGATATCCGCTGCACGACGGCCTCGGTTGTCAAAAGGTCGGTGGACGCGCGGCACAAGGATCGGATCAACTTCGTATATTCGGTGGCGTTGGAGGTTGAGGGAGATGAGGACGCGCTGGCCGAAGGGCTGGCAAATCCCAAGCTTACCGTTAAGAAAAATCAGACACTGGAGATACCCCGGGGTACCCGGCGGCTGGATGCCCCTCCGGTTATCGCCGGATTCGGCCCCGCCGGGATGTTCGCGGGGCTTCTGCTGGCTCGGGAGGGCTACCGCCCCATCATTTTAGATCGGGGCAAGGATGTGGACACGCGGGTGAAGGACGTGGAACACTTTTGGGCAACCGGCAGGCTGGATCCCGAAAGCAATGTTCAATTTGGGGAGGGCGGCGCAGGCACCTTTTCCGACGGCAAGCTAACCACCCGGATCGGGGATCCCAGGTGCGGCTTCGTGCTTCGGGAGCTGGCGCGCCACGGCGCGCCGGAGGAAATTCTCTGGAATGCAAAACCACATGTGGGCACCGACCGGCTGCGGCAGGTGGTGCGGCGCATCCGGGAGGAAATTATCACCCTGGGGGGCGAGGTGCGTTTTGGCGAGAAGCTGGAGGGCCTCTCCCTGGGAATCGGCGGACAGATAAGGTCGGTGCGCTCCAGCCACGGGGAGCGAACCGCCCAGGTTCTGGTGCTGGCTCCGGGCCATAGCGCCCGGGATACGTTCCGGATGCTGCGGGAGGCCGGTGTGGCGCTGGAGGCCAAGCCTTTTTCCGTGGGAGTGCGCATTGAGCATTTACAGGCGGATATCGACGCCATGCTTTACGGCTCAAACGCCGGGCATCCCCTGCTGCCTCATGGGGAATACCAGCTCTCCCACCGGGAAAACGGCCGGGCCGTGTACACCTTCTGCATGTGTCCCGGCGGCATGGTGGTACCCGCCGCCTCCGGTGAGGGAATGGTGGTGACCAACGGTATGAGCGCTTATGCCCGGGATAATCGCAACGCCAACTCCGCACTGGTGGTGTCGGTGAACACCGGGGATTTCGGCCCGGACGCTTTGGACGGCGTCGCCTTCCAGGAAGGACTGGAGCGCGCCGCCTTTTCAGCCGGAGGCGGCGGATATGCGGCCCCGGCGCAGACCGTAGATCATTTTTTGGCGGGGCGGGGCGGCTATACTTCCGGACGCGTCACCCCCAGCTATGCCCGCGGCGTAACCGGCGGGGATCTTGCCCGGCTGCTGCCGCCACAGGTGGCGGACATGCTCAAAACCGGATTGTCGGTCTTTCACCGCAAGCTCCGTGGTTTTGGTCAAGAGGACGGGGTGCTCACCGGCCTTGAAACCCGCACCTCCTCCCCGGTTCGCATCCTGCGGGGTGAGAAAATGCAGGCGGTGCGTACCCCCGGACTTTATCCCTGCGGGGAGGGCGCCGGTTACGCCGGGGGGATCGTCAGCGCCGCCGTGGACGGCCTCCGGGCGGCTCAAGCGGTCATTGGGGAATATGCGCCGTAATGATATCTTTGCGGCTCTTTACATCATATGAAGCGCAAAGCGCACTGCTTCGCCGGTCAGCATGCCTTGCGCTTCTTAAATTCACCCAAATAATCCCACTTCTCTCACATAAACAGGATAGTTTTTTTTCCGCCTTTATGATACAATGTACTTAAATATATTCTTCAGCTGATAGGAGGCTACTCTTTTGGGTTTGGAATCTGTCACCGCGTTATCCAGCATCAAGAGGTTTAATAAAGGGGATGTGATCGCACAGGAAGGCAGCACGGCAAAAGAGCTGTTTATCTTGTTGCAGGGCAGCGTCGGCGTATACCGCAACTTCGGCATCGCAGCGGAAAGCCAGGTGGATGTCCTGAGCCAGGGCAGCTTTTATGGGGAGATGTCATTGTTTTTGGGGAGACCCCAAAACACTACCCTGGTGGCTTTGTCCATAAGTACGGTGCTGATTGTGAACCGTAAAAATATCAATGACTTTTTTGCCACAAAGCCTGATATGGCATTCTCCATGATTGAAGGTATTTGCAAAAAGCTGGATGATGTAAGCGAGCTTTTAATGAAGGCAAACAAAAATACCGTAACCCAATCCACCTCCAAAAGCGGTGCGCTTTTTCCCGAGGGACACGGAAGCTATACCCTGGAAATGGACAACCGCCAGGATATCCTGTATCTGCAAAAACATACCTGCCCCCTCTGCGGATACGCCTTTGAGAATTTGACCGTAATTACCTCCAAGCTCCGCCTGGAGCAGACGGATGCCGATTTGCGCTCCAGGTATAAGGGCATTGAGCCCCTTCACTATGATATAGTCACCTGCCCCAGCTGCTTTTTCAGCGCCACCAATGAGATGTTCCCCACGGCATCCAAAAAGTCGGCGGAAAATGTAAATAAGGCTATTGGGCCCTATAAGCTCGGATTAGAGATAAAAACCGGAGCGGATCGGGACGCTTTTACTGTTTTTGCCGGTTATTACCTGGCGATCCTCTGCGCCCCCGTTGTGAGCGACACCCCACAGATGACCACAGCCGGCTTCCACCAAAAGCTGAGTCGGCTGTACCAGGACTGCGGCGACGAAAGGATGTACCTCCATGCGTCTGAAAAAGCCTTGGAGGATTATCTTTACGCCTACCAGTACCTGCACATTTCTGAAAAATGGACGCAGCAGCTTTGCTATATCATCGGTGATCTTTATTTCCGCACAGGTGATTATGACCAGTCCCGGAATTACTTCTTCCTGGCCAAGACAAACAAGGTGGGAACCAACGTTCTCAAGCGTAAGGCGGATGTCCGCCTTGAGGAAATCCGGGAGCTGATAAAAAGCAGCAAAACATAAATATTGTCCCTGATTAGTATGAGACGCGAAACCGTCCGGCGGAGTGGAGCCACTCCGCCGGACGGTTTTCATTACTTCGTTAATCCGCCAAGTTCGCGGGAGGGGAATTCAGCGCCAGAATATCGAGCTTTGACAGTGGCTTGCAAACCGCTGCGGTGAGAAAGCCCGCCATCAAGGCTTCGGGTATGCCGTTGGCAAAAATGACGGTAAGCACCGCTCCATAAACCATGTCTATGGAAAGACCCCTGACATTCGCATAGGCTTCGCTGAAAAGAAAATAGATAAGATGCATGACAAGCAGCGTGTTGGTCATCGCCCCCGCCACACCGGATACCGCCAGTGTCAGCACTTCGCCCTTTCCACGCAAAACCTTAGTCAGCAGCTTATTGACATACCAGGGCACCACCCCCACCAAAATCCGGGGGATAAAGCAGATTACCAATGCCAGCAGGCTGCCCCTGTCCGAGCCGGGAACGGGAATCAAAGGCGAGAACACAAAGGAAAGAACCGCAGGCGTGGCGGTATTGCTGATAATACTGGTAACCCCGAACAGGAAGCCCAGCCCGGCACCCATCTTGGGCCCTAAAAGAAGGGATGCAATGATAACCGGAACATGGATGATGGTAGCTTTGATAAATCCCAACTGAATAAAGCCGACGGGGGTAAAGGCCAGCACGACAATAATCGCGGCGAACATGGAAAATAAAACAAGCTGTTTGGTTTTTTGATTGTTCCGCATAAGTACAATCCTCTCTTATTTCAGCCGTAGGTTTGTGGCGAGACGCCGCTTACAAAGGGACACGAGGCCGTCCAGGAGCAGGGTCGGCTCATAGTACGCCTGCATGTCGCAATAGGGCAGGATACTCTCCGCGTTTCCGCCGGTAACCACCACAGTCAAGGGCAGGCCCAGGTCTTCCCGGAAACGGGCCGCATACCCCTCCATGGCAAAAACAGTGCCGTAAACCGCGCCGCTCTCCAGGCATTGGCCTGTGCTGCGCCCAATCAGGGGAATCCTGTCCCCCAGCCTGGCGTCAGGCAGCAGGGAGGTGTTTCTGGCCAGCGCTTCCAAGCCCATCCTCACTCCAGGCAGAATGGCTCCCCCGAGGAAAGCGCCGTTTTTATCCACCACATTGGCGGTGGTGGCGGTTCCCAAATCAAACACCACCAGAGGCGCGGCAAATTTCTCAAACGCGGCCAGGCAGCAAAGTATCCGGTCGCTCCCCAGGAGCCTTGTGTCATAGGCGGAAAGGTCTATCCCGAAATCGGAGGGACGGTTTAGCACCAGGGGCGAGTAGCCGGTTAACGCCGCCACCGCCTCCGTCACCACCCAGGTCTTATCCGGCACCACCGACGCCGCGATGCTGCTATGGATGGCGTCGGGGAGTACCCCTCCCCTGTCCAGCTCATCCTCCAGAAACCGCAGAAACCGCCCGCTGCCGTCCAGTCGCGCCGTGGGAAAACGCATCTGCCGCATGGTCCCCTGCTCCCAGAAGCCCACAGCCGTATTGGTATTGCCGATATTAATAGCCAGAATCATAGGGCGGCCTCCAGGTTATCCTCCACCGCCCGAACGATAACGCCTGTTTCGGCCAGCGCGCCCTTGCCCACCGCGCCGCAGGCAAGCCGTCCCTCCCGGGGCTCGACCACCTGCCAGCCCCGGGATCTGAGCTTGGCCAGGTTCTCCTGCACCGCCGGATTCGCGTACATGTTTGTGTTCATGGCCGGGGCCACCAGCAGCGGGATGTCGTGGACGGCCAACGCCATGGAGCTGAGCATGTCGTCGGCGATTCCCCCCGCGATCTTCCCCAGGATGTTGGCGGTAGCCGGTGCGATAAGCATCAAGTCCGCCTTCTGGGTCAAGGCGATGTGGATAATCTCCGAGGGATCGTCCTCCTGCAGCACATCCACAAACACCCTGTTTTTTGACAAAGCCTGCATGGTCAGAGGGGTGATAAAGGACGCCCCCGCCTTGGTCATCACCACATGGACGCTGTGATCCAGCTTGACCAGCGCGCTGACAATATCCGCCGCCTTGTATGCGGAAATGCTCCCGGTCACGCCTAAAATAATCTGTTTCACGGCTGTTTTCTCCCTTTTTTTACATTCACGCACTCCACAATTGCCCGGGCAATATCCTGCTTCGTGTCCAGATGACGGATGGAGCCTCCGCCTATCAGCATAGCCTTGTGGGTATCCCCCGTAATGGAAGTCAAATCGTTGGCAAGTACAAAATCGCAGTCGTTGCGCTCCATCAAACCGCCGGCAACCTGCTCCAGCTCGGCCTGGGGCACATCCACCAGAAGCTTGAAGCCCACCAAAACGGTTTCGGGCTGTAGCCTCTTGATGCGGCTGATGACCTTGGGCGTCTTTTCCATCAGCAGCACCATATCCTCCAGGCTGGAGCTGATTTTCTTCTCCCCCGGTTCCCCCCCGATCCCCCGGATACTGTCCCTGACAAGGGTGGTGAGGTCGTCCCCCTCGGGCATCCGCCCCTCCGCCTCTATAGCCGCCGAAATGGCGGCGGCCAGACCTTCGGCGGTGGTGGCGGCGCGGGGGGTATAATCGCTGACGGCCATGGCGTGAACCACGCAGTCATAGGAACGGGCCTTTAAAAGCCTCTCCAGCGCCGCCCCCAGCTGTCTCACATTTCCTATGACCTCCACCTGATCCATCGGGCGGAGGGGCCGGAGCGCCGTCTCCCCGCAGAGATAGGTCACACGGGCGCCCCTCTCGGCAAACGCGTCCGCAATCAGGCTGCCCAGCCGCCCGGTGGACGTATTGGTAATTTTGCGCACCCGGTCTATTTCCTCCCAGGTTCCTCCCGAAGTGACCAGCACGCGAGAGTCCTTCATATTCTCACTGCCTTTCCTACAGAAGCATCTGCTTCATAAGGGTAAACTGTTCGTCCAGCTGGATTTCCGTAAGCCCGCCTATCAGCGCCAGTACACTGAGACCTTCAATGACAAACATAAAATTTTCCGCCAAAACAGGGATATTCTTGTCCCGGATCGCTCCTTGGCGCACGCCCAGATACAAAATCTCCGAAATGGAATTCCGCACGTTGTCCAGTTGGGAGGCCCGGAACTTAAGCTCGCCGGTATCCTGATGGGTAAACATATACTCGTACATGGCCCGGAGCAGGCTGTCCTCCATGTGAAACAGCCGCTGCTTTTGCGTGGCAAAATAGGAATCCAGCAGGGAGAAAAAATCCATGTTTTCCTCCACCGACTTGCGGATGGATTCAAACTTGCTCTTGTACCGCCGGGCGAGCACCGCCTGAAAAAGCTCCTCCACCGAGGAAAAATACAGGTATATCCCTCCCCTGCTGATACCACACTCCTCAATAATATCCTTCATTGTCACGTTGAGAAAACCCTTCCGGCAGAATACAAGGCGGCTTTTTTCCAGAATCAGCTCCTGCTTTGCCTTGCGGCGCTCATCATTAAGGGTTACGGGCATTAACACACACCTCCTTGTCCACAAAATGACACGCGTGTCATCGCGTCTTAATACCTAGTATATGACACGCGTGTCACTCTGTCAAGGCTTTTTGGAAATTTTTAATAAATATATTTTTTTAACACCTTTGTATTTTTTTACCGGCACTTTCCAAACGGGGGATTATCTGCTATAATTTATGGATATTATTTTGATATAAGTTAATGAGGAGCAATGAAGAATTGGCAATGAGAGAACAGGAAATTAACCGGCGGAGAACCTTCGCCATCATCTCCCACCCGGACGCCGGGAAAACAACCCTGACGGAAAAGCTGCTGCTTTACGGCGGGGCCATCCGCCAGGCGGGGAGCGTAAAGAGCCGCAAGGCAAGCAATTATGCCGTTTCCGACTGGATGGAAATTGAAAAGCAGAGGGGCATTTCAGTCACCTCCAGCGTGATGAACTTCGACTATGAGGGATACCACATCAATATTTTGGACACGCCGGGGCATCAGGATTTCAGCGAGGACGCCTACCGGACGCTCATTGCCGCCGACAGCGCCGTAATGCTGCTGGACGGAGCCAAGGGCGTGGAGGAACAGACGAAAAAGCTCTTTCATGTGTGCAAAATGCGGGGCATTCCCATCTTTACCTTTGTGAACAAGCTGGATCGGGTCTGCAAAAACCCCTTCGATCTTTTGGATGAGCTGGAAAAGACACTGGGCATCCACTCCTACCCTGTTACCTGGCCCGTAGGGGTGGCCGGTGTATTCAAGGGCGTGTATAACCGGGCGCTCCAGCGGCTGGAGCTTTTTGAAAGCAGCGGCACCCACGGCGCGCGGAAGCTGGCGTCGAAAAAACTAAGCCTCCAGGATCCGGAGATGGAGGCCCTGATCGGGGCCGACGCCCTCGCCGCCCTCCGGGAGGATATCGCCCTGTTGGACGAGGTGGGCGAAAGCTTCGACATGGAGCGGGTTTTGGACGGGCAGCTAACCCCGGTCTTTTTCGGCAGCGCCATGACCAACTTCGGCGTGGAGCCTTTTCTGGAGGATTTTATCCGCATGGCCCCCTGCCCCGGTGTCCGCAACACCAGCAAGGGGGGCGTCCGGCCGGAGGAGGAGGGCTTTTCCGGTTTCATTTTTAAGATACAGGCCAATATGGATCCCAAGCACCGGGATCGCCTGGCCTTTATCCGTATTTGCTCCGGCCAATATGAGAAGGGCATGAGCGTTTTCAATCCCCGCCTGGGCAAGCAGGTGCGCCTGGCGCAGCCCCAGCAGTTTTTAGCCCAGGATCGCTCCATGGTGGAGGACGCCTTTGCCGGGGATATTGTGGGCATTTTTGATTCCGGCTTGTTTCACTTGGGGGACAGCCTTTGCGGCGGCAAGGACAGCTTCCTTTTCGACCCGATCCCCATGTTCCCGGCGGAGCATTTCGCGGCGGTGTCCGCCAAGGATATCGGCAAGCGCAAGCAGTTCCAGAAGGGGATTGAGCAGCTGCTGGTGGAGGGCGCCATTCAGGTATTCCGCAATCCGGGCGCAGGGGCGGAGCGCTACATTGTGGGCGTGGCAGGCGCGTTGCAGCTGGAGGTGCTCGCCCACCGCATGATGGGGGAATACGGCGTGGAACTGCGGATAGAACCCCTTTCCTACCAGTATGCCCGGTGGATTCTGCCGGTGGACGCAAAGCCCGACCTGCCCCAATACTCCACCGAAACCATCCGGGTAACGGATTCCCTGAACCGGCCGGTCGTCCTGTTTGACAACCGCTGGGCCATGCAGCGCGCGGAAGAAAAAAATCCGGATGTCCGGTTCCTGGACATCGCGCCCTGACCGCGTTCGGTCAGGGCGCCCGACCTTCAAGCGCCGGAACAGCGCCCCCTTGCAGGTATGCCCATGGCAAAGGGGGATATCCCCTCCGGGGCGGCGCGGCTTTGGAAAAATATGATATTCATCTCGATTTCCCCGCTATTTTATGTTACAATGCTGGCAGGGAATGTGCCGCGCTGCAATATAGTTAGGCAACTTAAAAATCTTTTAAATTTAAAGATGCCGCGCAAAGCAAGATTAAGGCGCGCTTCGCGTGCCAACCGGCTTCTCCGGTTCAAAAAATCCTTTCAGGATTTTTTATTAATCAGCTATAAGGGGGATACCCATAATGAATTTGCAGCAGCTGTATTATTTCCGCGCCATCGCTGAAATGGAGCACTACACCAAGGCGTCGGACAAGCTGATGGTTACGCAGTCCAGCCTCAGCCACTCCATCAGCGACCTGGAGCAGGAGCTGGGAATCCACCTGTTTGTCCGTCAGGGCAGAAATGTGAAGCTGACCAAATATGGCAGCCTCTTTCTGGAGTATGTGGTGCGCTCGCTGGACGCGCTGGAGGAGGGCAAGACCCACCTTCAGGATTTTATCAGCCCGGAGGAGGGCACCATCAGCATCTCCTATATCAGCTCACTCAATGAGTTTATCCCCTTTTTGGTCGCCCAGTATTTTAAGGATACCGGCAATATTAAGAATAAGTTCCAGTTTAACCCCTCGCCCACAGTTACCATTGAGGAAAGCCTGGCAAACGGCTGCGCGGATATCGCCTTTTCCACCGCCATCGGCAATGACCAGTTCAGCCACCACCGGATCGGCATCCACAAAACCGTGGTCATTGCCCACCACACCCATCCCCTGGCCGGTCAGGATCACGTCCGGCTATCCCAGCTGGAGGGCGAAAAATTCATCACCTATAACTACGAGTGCCAGTTGCGCTATTTCATTGACGAAATGTTCAAAAGCGCCGGTATCTATCCCCGGATCATCTCTGAAACCACCCATGACAGCATTATTCTGGCCTCGGTTGCGGCGAATTTTGGCGTCGCCATTATTCCGGAGCCCCTCTCTCCCCTGCATTCCAACGTCAAGGTGCTCCCCATCGCCGGCCCGGCGTCCGAGCGGCATATCTATATGATCGTAAAGAAAAACCGGTATATCTCCCCCTGCGTCAAGACATTTACCGGCTTTGTCATCAGGCGGGGGGACATTCTCAATGATTTTTTAGACGGCCTGCCTGAGCGTCATCCCCTATTGTGCAACTTGGCTTAAAAGCATGAATATTACACATATCACTATGTAGATTTAGCATTGGAAATTCCCTATCCGCTCCCCTATAATGGATATATGCCTAAATATCACGCATGAATTCATAAAATTTTAGAGGGAGTGTTTTACCATGAAAAAGCAAGAGTATTCCATTGCGCATCTTACCGCGATCAAATGCCCTCCGCCGGAGCTTGTCTACTTAGCAGCTATGACAGGTTATGATTATGTCAGCCTCCGCCCGATCTATATGGGGCTGCCCGGCGAACCCAATTATGATCTGGCAAACCTGCCGGAAATGCTTGCGGACACCAAGACCGCCATGAAGGATACCGGCGTCAGGCTCCACGATATGGAGCTGGCGCGCATCCACGACGCCACCGACCTGGAGAAATACAAGCCCGCCATGGAGGTTTGCGCCGAAATGGGCTGCAAATGCGTTTTGTCCAGCGTCTGGACCCCCGATAAAGGCTATTACACCGATAAATTCGGCGAGCTTTGCGACTTGGCGGCCAAATTCGGCATGAAGGTCGATCTGGAATTTGTAACCTGGGCCGACGTCTCCACCCTGCAACAGGCCAAGGAGCTGCTGGAGGCGGTCAACCGCCCCAACATGGGCGTTATGGTTGATACCCTGCACTTCTACCGCTCCCGCGTCAAGCTGGAGGAGCTGGACGCCATTCCCCGGGATTGGTTCCATTTCGCCCACCTGTGCGATGGCCCCGTCGAAATTCCCACCGACAAGGAGGGGCTGATCCATACCGGCAGGGACGCGCGCTTGTATGTGGGTGAAGGCGCTATTCCCATTGCCGATATCCTGGCCCGCCTGCCCGAAGTCGTATATTCCATCGAGCTCCCCCACCTGGAGCGGGTACGCCGCTTCGGCTCTCCCGAGCATGTTCGCAAGTGCCTGGAGACCGCCAAGACCTATCTTGCCGCCAACAAAAAATAGAACCTGCCAAAAGCCCCCGGCGGCATTCAAAGAATCCGGGAGCAGCCGGGCCGATGACCGTTCCCATACGGTCGGAATAGGAGAAATGCGTATGAAATTCCCTTCCTCAATCACTGTATGCGAAGTGGGCCTCCGGGACGGCCTGCAAAATGAGCAAACCCTTATCTCCACCCAAGACAAGGCGGCTCTTTTAAAGGACATCATTGACGCCGGGTTTCCCGTCATTGAGGTGGGCTCCTTTATGAGCCCCAAGGCCGTGCCGCAGATGGCCGATACCGATGAGCTGTTTAGGGGCCTTGTCAATCAGGGCGCTGAATTCCGGGCGCTTATCGCCAACGCAAAGGGTGTGGAGCGGGCTGCGGCCTGCGGCTGCAAAAAGGTGAAGCTCAACGTATCCGCCAGCGTGTCCCACAATCTGGCAAACCTGAACAAAACCCCGGCTGAAAGTGTTGCCGGTTTCGCGGAATGCGTGGAGGTGGCCCTCGCCAATAACGTCGGGGTTTCCGGTTCCATCTCCATGCCCTTCGGCTCCCCCTGGGACAGGGAAATCCCCGTCAGCGACATTAAGGACATTGTGGATTCCTATCTTGCGGTGGGTATCGACGAAATATCCCTCTCTGACACCTCGGGCATGGCTTATCCCACCCAGGTGTACGATATCTGCACCCGGATGCAGGAGGATTACCCGAACGTCACCTGGTGGCTGCATTTCCACAATACCCGGGGCATGGCCCTGGCCAACATCGTCATGGCCATGAGCGCCGGCATCACCCGGTTTGACTCCGCGTTTGCCGGTGTGGGCGGCTGTCCCTTTGTCCCCGGCGCGGCGGGCAATATCTCCTCGGAGGATCTCCTGCACATGTGCGATGAAATGGGCATTGCCACCGGCGTCAGCCTGGATAAATCCATCGCCATCGGCAAGCGGCTCCAGGAGCTGATTGGGCGCACCACCGACAGCTATATCCAGCGCGCGGGCAAGTCCAAGAGCCTGGTGCGGGAGTTGCCCAAGGGGCAAACCAAATTCCCCAAATAATAGGCGTACTCCTCTATCTCCAATGCCTTGCCCCCAGCGCGCCAACTTGCTTTGGCTGGGGGCAGGGCATTGGTTAAGGGGATGAGATCATAAAATTACTGCCCGGCTACAGGGTGAGAAAGCAGGTTGCAATGAATACCGTAAAAGTCAGAAAGACGGAAATCGGCTCCGGAAAGCCCAAGGTTATTACCCCCATTGTGGGAAAATCCGCCCAGGACATCCTGGATAAGGCCAAAAGCTTTGTAGGAACAAAGATTGAAATGTGCGAATGGCGGGTGGATTTTTACGAGGACGTTTTTAACACACCGGCGGTGCTGGACACGCTGAAAAAAATGCGTGGTATCCTGGGGGATATGCCCATTATATTCACCTTCCGCACCCAAAAGGAGGGTGGAGAGCTCCCCATTGAAATGGCTGCCTATACCGCGCTCAACACCGCCGTTGCCCAGTCCGGCGACGCGGACATTATTGACGTGGAGATTTTCTCCGGCGACGATGTGGTAAACGGGCTTATCGGGAATATACACGCGGCCGGCGCTTATGTAATCGGCTCCAACCACGACTTCCACAAGACCCCGGATGAGGACGATCTTGTTTCCCGGCTTCGTAAAATGCAGGATATGGGCGCCGATCTTCTTAAGATAGCCGTAATGCCAAAATCCGCCCGGGACGTTATCACGCTGCTGTCCGCCACCGAGAACATGTATACCAATTACGCAAAACAGCCCCTCGTAACCATGTCCATGTCGGCAACCGGCGTTATCAGCCGCCTCAGCGGTGAGGCTTTTGGCTCCGCCATTTCCTTCGGCGCGTTGGGGAAAACCTCCGCTCCCGGTCAAATTCCTGTGGATAAGCTCTCCGAGGTTCTTGAAATTTTGCACAACTCCATGAATTAGCCCGGTATTCCGCCATTAACATCTTGATGAAAAAGCATCGGTGTGCTATTATAGGCCATGTAAGTATTTATTCCATATAGCGGAGCAGGTGAGCTGTTTGGAGAAACCGGCGAGGGCTTTAGGCACACACGCATTATATAAGTATTTTCTCTGCTTTAGGGTGTGACGGTCGTCGCGCCCTAAAGCGATTTCTAATGACCACCTGATTTCAGGGGTTCGCCGGAGACATCCCCCGGCGGAGTTCCGGGCGGTATGCTTGGGGAGAGGGGTATCATGAAAATTCTTCGGTGGCTTGACCGGCACTTTGAGGAAACGGTTATGGCGGTATTGCTTATTATCATGACAGTGGTTATGGGCGTGCAGCTTTGCGCCCGGTATTTCTTTGCCACAGAGCTCCCTTGGTGCGGGGAGCTCACACAGTACCTGCTTATTTGGTCCTGCTTCATCAGTATCGCCCTGTGCGTCCGGCACGGTCTTTCCCACCGGGTGGATCAGTTGCTGCAAGCGGTTCCCGCAAAAATTTCCAGTGTTATTTTTATTCTGTCAACAACAGTGGAGCTCTTATTTTTCGGATACCTGACGCCCCGGGCCTATCTTTTGGCCGAGTATGCGTTGCGGATCGGCGGAACGGACAACCTGTTCCCTGTCCCTGTTTGGGTTCTGTACGCCGCTCCGGTCACCGGTTTTATATTGGCTGTCCTTCGCTGCGGACAGCGTATCATCATAGAGTTACCTTCCCAAAATAACCGCCGCCCCCAGGCGAAAAATCCTTCCGAGGAGGTCTTGCCACAATGACGGCCGGCGTTACACTGCTGATCTTCTTTATTTTGCTTGCGTGCGCCATCCCCATCGGCGTGGCTATGGGGATCATAACCGCGGTATCCGGTTCGGTGGATCCGGGCTTTGCCGCCGACAGCGCATATGTCATCCGCTCCATGCTGGACGGCATTGACGGCTCCACGCTTCTGGCTGTCCCTATGTTTGTGCTCTCGGGCATCATTATGGCCAAGGGCGGTATTTCCCGAAGGCTTTTTGATCTTTTTATCTATATTTTCGGCAAGCGGACTGCCGGTATTCCTTGCGCCGTCATCGCCACTTGCCTGTTTTATGGCGCTATTTCCGGCTCCGCGCCTGCCACTGTGATCGCTGTGGGCGGCATGGCGATTCCCATGCTTGCTCATTTAGGCTATGACAAGGTGTTTGTGGTTGCCCTGATTGCCGTATCCAGCAGCCTGGCGGTTATCATCCCCCCCAGCATCCCCTTTGTTCTCTTCGGCGCTTCCACCGGTGTATCGGTGGGACACCTGTTTACCGCCGGTATCCTGCCCGGCCTTCTCGTTGCCATTTTTCTCATGGCCTATGCACTAGTCTATTGCAAGATAAACGGCGAGGATCGGGACACCATCCACTTTACGGTAAAGGCTCTCCGGGATCAGGGCTTTGAGAAGGTTCTCAAGGGCAGTGTTTGGGCCCTCCTTACCCCTGTGATTATCCTGGGCTGCATTTGCGGCGGCGTAGCAACTCCCGCCGAAGCCTCTGTAATATCAGTGTATTACGCGCTTGTCGTCAGCGTGTTCTTCTACAAAACCCTGGCTCCCAAGGATATTTGGGGTATTTTAATCGAGTCGGTCAAAACCTACGGCCCCATTCTCTTTCTTCTGGCGGCAGCGGCCGCGTTTTCCAGGGTGATCGTGTTGCTGGAGGTTCCCGTTTTGATGGGCAATTGGGTTTTGACCCACGGTGTAAATAAGCTTGTCCTTCTTTTTATCGTCAATGTGGTACTGTTCCTTGTGGGGATGCTTATGGATACCAGTCCCGCCATCCTCATTCTCGCTCCGGTTCTCTCCCCCATTGTGGCGCAGGTGGGCGTCGATCCTGTACACTTCGGTGTCATTATGGTGGTAAACCTGGCAATTGGTTTTGTAACCCCGCCTGTCGGGATCAACCTGTTCGTCGCCAAATCCATGTCCGGCCTCCCCATCATGACCATTGCCAAAAAGGCCGCCCCCATGATCCTGTTGTTTGGCGCGGCGCTTTTGCTCATAATATTTATTCCCGCGATAAGCCTGGCATTTGTGGGCTGACGGAAATTAAATATTCTCTCTATGGTTGCTTTTTCTTCGTTTGTTAGTTATTTTTCCCAAACAATCCCTTCTGTGTATAGTAAAGTTGTCCACAAAAAGGCTCCCTTTACTGTTTTGATAGACTGGCTCTATCATGCGATTCAAAATATGTATTAGACTTTAAAAGCACAGTGGGATATACTCTAAAAAAGGGCACATATTAAGCCATATGTAAATAAGTTGAAAGGGTGGAATAACAATGGCAAAAGAATTAACAGTTGAACAAGCCAAGGAACTGGACGAACTTTTTGAAAAAGCGGCAGCCGCGCAAAAGATTCTGGAGACTTATGACCAGGCAAGACTCGACCGTCTCTGCCAAGCGGTGTGTTGGGCGATTTCCAACAAAAAAACCTTCCTGCAGCTCGTGGATATGAGCATCAAGGAAAGCGGCCTGGGTGATCCCATCTCCCGTCAGACCAAGCGCTTCAAAATCCGCGGCGTCCTTCGCGATTCCCTGCGCCAGAAATCCGTAGGCATCATTGAGGAAGACCTGGAGAAGGGCATTGTCAAGTACGCGAAGCCTGTCGGTATTATCGCTTCCCTGGTTCCCACCACCAACCCTGATCTGACCCCCGGCGGCCAGGCAATTTATTCCATTAAAGCCCGGGACGCCATTATCTTTTCACCCCACCCCCGGTCCAAGAAAACCACCTTTGAGAGCGTTCGGATTATGCGTGAGGCTCTGGTTAAGGAAGGCGCGCCCGCCGATATTCTTCAGTGCATCACCCTGCCCTCCATCCCCATGACCGAGGCTCTGATGGCCCGTGCCGACCTGATTATCGCCACCGGCGGCAAGCCTATGGTAAAGGCTGCCTACAGCTCCGGCAAGCCCGCCTATGGCTCCGGCGCCGGCAACGCCACCATGATCTTTGACGAGACTGCCGATGTAGTGGAAGCTTGCCACAACTCCATGATCTCCAAGACCTCCGATTACGGCTCCGGCTGCTCCGCCGACGGTAATATCGTCGTTCACGCTTCTATCTATGACGCTGTTCTCAAGCAGCTGGAGGTAGAAGGCGGTTACTTCGCCAACGAAAAAGAGCGGGATATGCTTGAAAAGGTCATGTGGGACAGCGAAGGCCACCGGCTGGCCGACACAGTTGCCATATCTCCCCAGAAGCTGGCCGAGGCCGCCGGCTTCACCGTTTCCGATGACTGCAAATTTATCTTCGTCCTGGGCAACGGCTATGGCAAGGATAAAATGTTCTGCCAGGAGAAGCTGACCACCCTGCTTGCCGTTCATAAATACGAGGGCGAGTTTGAGAATGCGCTGGACGCCATGCGCACTATCTATGACATTGGCGGCAAGGGCCACTCCGTGGGTATTTACTCCCATGATGACGATCATATTCATCGTTTGGCAATGGCTGCCCCTGTCAGCCGCATCATGGTTCGCCAGCCCCAATCCAAGGCCAACTCCGGCGCGTTTACCAATGGTATGCCCATGACCTCCTCCATGGGTTGCGGTACCTGGGGCAACAACATGGTTTCTGAGAACATCTGCCTCAAGCATTACATGAACACCACCTGGGTTTCCCGTCCCATCCCCTACGACTGCCCTCCCCCCGAGGAGCTGTTCGGTGAATTTTACGATCCCGCTATGGATGAATAATCTCTCTCCTCAGTTAAGTCATCTTAATCATCCGTTTGTGAGATAATACCCATGTTACCTACAAACGGAAGGCCGGTACGCTGTAGCGTACCGGCCTTCCGTTTGTAGCTCCGTAATTTGCAAGGCTTAAGTAAAACCCTTGATACAAAAAATGAAATCCTGCTTGCACATTGTTTTCTGTGATGTATAATAATAGAAGAAACCCATGCGCTTAAAAATTAATGGAGGCGGGAAATCTTGAAGAAAATTATAGCAATAGCATTGAGCTTGGGGGTTATACTCTCACTGACGTCCTGCAATACGCCGATAGACAGGGCGAAAAACCAAAGCGAAAAAGAAAAAGTGGAGGCGTCCCAGGAGGCAGTGTCGGAAAGCGAACCCGATGAAATAGAACAAAAGAATCTTTCCATTAAGAAATACAATACCTATGTAAGCGCCGCCGATGTAATCGGAAACCGTTTTGTGACGGTTTGCAACGATTATCTGGATGAATTCGGCGATGGGGAAGAAATGATAATTGAGAAAAATTTCTCATATAGCCCTATCGCATTTTCCGAGTATGCGATAGACGACATGACGAAAGCATTTGAGATGTCAAAGGAAGAGCCGAAATTTGAGGGGATTGATGAAAGATATCAGGCTCTCTATCCTGAGTTTATGATATTAGCCGAGGATTTCTCCCAAAGCAAGTTATATTATGAATCAAAGGGCTACATTGACGACGACTTCGCGAAGGGTAAAGAGCTTCATAAGAAGCTGATAAGCCAGATTGATAAGGTAACCGTACTCGCGGAGCCTTTTTCCGATAGCTTTAACGAGGAATCAAACAAAAGGCGTCTTGAGGATATGTTGCTTTATAAAGAACAGGAGCAAATGATAAAATACTCGGCAATTAATTTAATCATAAAGACAGAAAACCTTTTGACAGCTATAAACGAACAGGAAATTTGGGGCGGAAATATTACCGAGCTTGATCTTGACACATATATGCCGCCATATAATGAGCTGGTGGAAGCGTTTGACGAATTCAATAAGTATATAAGCGACCAGGAACAGGTAACAAAAGAAAATATACCCACAAAATCCGCGTATTTCCGTTCCTTCAGCGATGACGCCATTGAAATTAAGGCGTCCGCCGCAGAGATTATTGAACGGGTGCAGCAGGGCAAAGCGGTAGATAGCTTCAGCACGCGGAGCTACTTCTTTTTAAGCGGTGAAAAGGGTACGCCTGAAAAAATAAACAAGTCGCTTTCTTCATTTATTAATGATTACAACAACCTGATTAATTAGCGCTTTGGGCGCTTTCGCAGGGCGGCTGTTTCATCTCCCGGAAAGAATTTCCTTATTTTTATTTTGACATTATGCCGAATTTATACTATACTTCCATATAGAATCTGCCAGGTTCAAGGGAAGCAGGTGAAAGTCCTGCGTGGTCCCGCCGCTGTAAGTGCGGAGCCTGCCGCAATTGCCACTGCGCTGTCAGCGTGGGAAGGCGCGGCAGAGCGCTGATGCACAAGCCAGAATACCTTTCCAGGCAGCTTTGCCCCTTCTATGCCGCGAGGACGGCGGAGGTGGTGTTGCGCCGCATGTCCCCCTACAGCGCAAAACCGCTTCCTGCCCTATTTTCGGGCGGAGCGGTTTTTTTGCTGCCCGCCTCCATGCCCCAAGCCTAATACGAACAGGAGTTGGACATCCCTTGGACGGAAAATTATACGGCGTGGGGGTAGGCCCCGGCGACCCGGAGCTACTCACCCTTAAGGCTGTAAACACCATCGCAAAATGCCCGGTTATTGCCGCCCCCGACACAGGCGGACGGGAACAGCTGGCCCTGCAAATCGCCGCCGCCCACCTGGAGGGGAAGGAAATCCTTCTTTGTGACCTGCCCATGACCCGGGATCCCCAGATCCTTGCCGACCGCCGGGAGAAGGCCGCCGGGGAGCTTTGCCGCCGTCTCGGACAGGGCCGGGACGTGGCCTTCCTCACCCTGGGAGATCCCTCCATTTATGCCACCTACAGCTACCTCCACCGGCTGGTGGCCCGGCAGGGCTTTCAGGTGGAGATCATCCCGGGAATCCCCTCCTTCTGCGCGGCCGCCGCCGCCTTGGGGGAGCCCCTTTGTGAAAACGAGCAGCCCTTGCACATCCTGCCGGGCTCCTGCGCCAACCTGGAGGAGGCCCTGGAGGCCCCCGGCCCCAAGGTGCTGATGAAGCTGGGCAAAAAGCGGGGCGAGGCCCTCCGGATATTGGAACGGCTGGGACAACTGCCCCGAACCGCCTTGGTGGAGCGGTGCACCCTGCCCGGCGAAAGGATAGACCGCCGCCCCGGGCCGGATGATGAAGGGGACGGGTATTTTTCAGTGCTGATGGTGAGGGAGGACGGACAATGGTAATATTTGTGGGAGCGGGGCCCGGCGCGCCTGACTTAATCACCCTGCGGGGGAAGGAAGCGCTGGAAGCGGCGGACGTCATCGTGTATGCCGGATCCTTGGTTAACCCCCGGCTGCTGGACTGGGCCCCGGAGGGATGCGAGATACACAACAGCGCCGCCATGACCCTGGAGCAGGTGATGGATGTGATGCTTCCCGCCGCCCGGGCTGGAAAGCGCGTTGTGCGCCTTCATACGGGGGATCCCTCCCTTTATGGGGCTATCCGGGAGCAGATCGACCTGCTGAAGGCCGCCGGGATTCCCTTTCAGGTGGTGCCGGGGGTCAGCTCCTTCTGCGCCGCCGCCGCGTCCCTGGGCGCCGAATACACCTTGCCCGGCGTCAGTCAGAGCCTGATTATCACCCGGGCCGCGGGGCGCACCCCTGTGCCTGAAAAAGAGGAGATTGCCTCCCTTGCCGCCCACGGAGCCAGCATGGCCATTTTCCTCAGCACCGGCCTGCTGGACAACCTTTCAGACCGGCTGATCGAGGGCGGATATGCACCGGACTGCCCGGCTGCCCTTGTGTACAAGGCCAGCTGGCCGGATGAACAGTTTTTTCTCACCACCGTGTCCGCGCTGGCTGAAACCGCCAAAAGGGAAAACATTACAAAAACCGCGCTGGTGCTGGTAGGCGGCTTTCTGGGGGATCAATACAACCGCTCCCTGCTTTACGACCCGGGCTTCACCCATGAGTTCCGTGAAGCGGAGCGGTAACCGGCAGGAACTGATTCAGTCTTACCCGGATACAATCCGCCCTACGGGCAGCAGATCAATATGAGGAGAGAGATAGGCATGGCGCTGATAATGGCCGGAATCGACTATAAAACCGCCGATGTGGATATACGGGGGCTTTTTTCCTTCACCGCCGCTGCCGGAGGAGAACTGATGGAGGCCGCCAGGGCCCTGTCCGGCGTGGAGGGCTGCGTGCTTCTGTCCACCTGCAACCGCACGGAGCTTTATCTTTCCTGCGGCGGGGACGCGGAACCCGACCCGGTGGGGATTCTCTGCGGAGCAAAGGGGGTTTCCCCCGCGGCCTACGGCGGTTTTTTTACCCTGCGCCGCCAGAGGGCAGCGGCGCTGCATCTCATGATGCTGACCGCCGGGCTCCGCTCCCAGATTCGGGGGGAGGATCAAATTTTGACCCAGGTTAAGGCAGCCGTCACCGCCGCCAGGGAGCTGCGCTGCTGTGACGGCGTGCTGGAAACCCTGTTCCGCTGCGCCGTCAGCGCCTCTAAAAAATCCAAGACCCTGGCCCCCTTGTCCAATGCGGAGCCCTCGGTGGTCAAGCGCGCGCTGGAGGTTCTGACCAATCGGCTGGGAACCCTGGAAAATAAAACCGCCCTGGTCATTGGCAACGGAGAAATGGGCAGGCTTGCCGCCTCAATGCTCACCGCAGCCGGTTGCAACGTGACCATGACCCTGCGCTCCTATAAGCGGGGCACTGTGGAGATTCCGGCAGGCTGCGGCTCCATCCCCTACGATGACCGTTACCGATTCCTCCCCGGCTGCGACATCGCGGTCAGCGCCACCTCCTCCCCCCACTTTACCCTTTCCGGGGAGGCTCTGGCCCTGTGTCCCCGGATTCCCTCCCTGCTGGTGGATCTGGCGGTACCCCGGGACATCGACCCGGCAGCCTCCGCGCTTCCCGGGATCACCTGCTGGAACATTGACACCTTGGGCGGCAGCGCCCCCGGCGGGGAAGCGGCTGAAAAGCTGCTGGCCATCAAGGGCATCGTGGAGGAATATATGAACCGCTTTGACAAATGGGCCAGCTACCGCTCCACCCTTGTGCCGGAAAGGGGCGGGCAAAGATGAAGCTTTATGTAATCGGCATCGGCCCGGGAGAGCTTCCCCAAATGACCCCCCGGGCGGCACAGGCCATTGCCGCCAGTCAGGTGGTGGCCGGTTATACCCTCTACCTGGAGCTTATCGAGCCGCTGCTGGCCGGAAAGGAGCGCATCTCCACCGCTATGAAGGGCGAGGTGGAGCGCTGCAAGGCGGCGGTGGGTGCGGCCCTCTCCGGCAGGACGGTGGCGGTGATCTCCAGCGGCGACGCCGGAGTTTACGGCATGGCGGGTCTGGTGCTGGAGCTGGCCGCCCCCTACCCCCAGCTGGAGGTGGAGGTTATCCCCGGCATTACGGCAGCCTGCGCGTCGGCGGCGGTGCTGGGCGCTCCCCTGGGCCACGACTTCGCCGTCATCAGCCTCAGCGACCTGCTCACCGACCTTACGCTTATTGAAAAGCGGATACGGCTGGCCTCCCAGGCGGATTTTCTTCTATGCCTCTACAACCCCGCCAGCAAAAAGCGGGCGGATTATTTGGGCAGGGCCTGCGCCATTGTCCTGGAAAACAGGCCCGGTGAGACACCCTGCGGCATTGTGCGAAACGCCGGGCGGCAGGCTCAGGGCCATGAAATCATGACCTTGTGGGAGCTGGCCCGCACACCGGTGGATATGTTTACCACCGTAATCATCGGCAACAGTCAAACCAAGATCACAGGCGGCAGGCTGGTAACCCCCCGGGGCTACCTGGGCCTGTAAACTGAAGGAGGTAAACCCCATGAAGGCCATTCGCGTCGGCAGCAGGGACAGCGCCCTGGCGGTAGCCCAGGCAAAAATCGTTATGAACGCCATCACCGCATGGGATCCCACGGCCGCCCCCCGGCTGGTGACCATGAAAACCCTGGGCGACAGGCTGCTGGATCGCCCTTTGGAGAGCATTGGCGGCAAGGAGGTCTTTGTAAAGGAGCTGGAACAGGCTCTGCTGGAGGATAAGGTGGATATCTGCGTCCACAGCCTCAAGGATATGGCGGTATTCCAAAGCCCCCGGCTCCCCCTGGTTGCGGTGGGGCTCCGGGAGGATCCCCGGGATGTGCTGATTCTCCCCCCGGGGGCGGAGGAGATAAACCCGGAAAAACCCATCGGCTGCTCCAGCCTGCGGCGAAAAGCCCAACTGGAGGTTCTGTACCCCGGCCTGAAAACCGCCCCGGTGCGGGGCAATGTCCTCACCCGGCTGGAGAAGCTAGAGCGGGGGGAGTACGGCGCTCTTGTGCTGGCGGCAGCCGGGCTCAAGCGGCTGGGCCTTGAGAACAGGATACATACCTATTTCCCCGTGGACAGGATGGTGCCCGCATGCTGCCAGGGGATTCTGGCGGTTCAGGGGCGCGCCGGGGAGGATACCGGCTATCTCGGCGGCTTCCATCACCCGGATACCTGGGATGTGATGCTGGCGGAGCGGGCTTTCTTAGAGGTTTTGGGGGGAGGCTGCACCTCCCCAGTGGCCGCTTACGCCACCATAGAGGAGGATACTCTGACCATCCGGGGCTACACGGTGGACAGCCGGGGGCGGATGTGCCCGGGCGAGATATCCGGCAGCAGACGGAACCCCGAATTGGTGGGCCGGGCATTGGCGGAAAGTTTAAAGGCGGAGGCATATTCCATATGACAGGAAAAGTGACATTGGTGGGCGCGGGTCCCGGAGACGGCGGCCTTATGACGATAAACGGCAGGAGGGCGCTGGAAAGCGCGCAGGTGGTGCTGGCGGACCGTTTGGTGGGCCCGGGCATTTTGTCCCTCATCCCCCCCTCGGCGGAGATTATCCAGGTGGGCAAGGAGAGCGGCCGCCACCCGGTGCCCCAACAGGAGATCAACGCCCTGATTTTGGAGAAGGCCCGGGCGGGGCTGAACGTGGTGCGGCTCAAGGGAGGAGATCCCTACCTGTTTGGCCGGGGTGCCGAGGAGCTGGAGGCCGTTGCCGCCGCGGGGATTCCCTTTGGGGTGGTGCCGGGGGTGTCCGCTTCCCTGGCGGTACCCTCCTATGCGGGCATCCCGGTAACCCACCGGGAGCACAGCTCCTCCGTCCACATACTCACCGGCCATGCCAAGGCCGGGCACACACCGGACATCGACTATAAAAGCCTGGTTCGCCTGGGGGGCACCCTGGTGTTTATGATGGGCTTCGAGGCGCTGGATTCCATACTGGACGGTCTCCGGGCCGCCGGTTTGAGCCCTGAAACCCCCGCCGCCCTCATTCAGGAGGGTACGCTGCCCACCCAGAGGAAGCTGGTGGCCACGGCGGCAACCCTGTTCCAAAGGGCGGAGGAGGCGGGTATGGCCCCACCGGCGGTGCTGGTGGTGGGGGCGGTCTGCGCCCTGTCCCAATCGCTGGACTGGTTCTCGGCCCTGCCCCTGTCCGGAAAACGGGTGCTGGTCACCCGCCCCCAAAGCGCGGACAGCCGGTTGGCGGATATGCTGGAGGCGTTGGGCTGCGAGGCGATCCGCTTCCCCTGCATCCAATTGGTTCCCATCCCCGGCGGGACGCTCCCCCAAGGACTGGAGGATTATCACTGGATTGTCTTTACCAGCGCCTTTGGGGTAGATATGTTTTTCTCCCTCCTCCGCCGGGAGGGCCGGGATATCCGCAGCCTGACCGGGCAGAGCTTCGCCGCCATCGGCTCCGCCACCGCCGCCGCCCTTGAGCGCCGGGGGGTTCTGGTGGATTATATGCCCCCGGTGTACGACGCGGCCCATCTGGCCGAGGGGCTGGCGGACAATATGCTCCCCGGACAGAAAGCGCTGCTCTTCCGCGCCGGGATGGGTACCCGGGAGCTGCCCCGGATCTTGGAGGAGCATGGCATATCCTATCTGGATCACGCCGCCTACGACACGCTGTATCACAATCCTGCCTTCCCCCGGATTGTCCGGCTCCTGCGGGAGGGGGTTGTGGATTATGTGACCTTCACCAGCGCCTCCACCGTCCGGGGCTTTGTGGAGGCTGTGGGGGCGGAGGCCGCGTCCAACCGTAAATTTACCGCCCTCTGCATCGGACAGCAAACCGCCGCGGAGGCCGAAGCCGCGGGAATGACCGTCCTCATCAGCCCGGAGGCCACCATAGACAGCATGGTGTCGGCGCTTTTGGCCCATGAGGGTGCGGATGATTCCCCATGAATCCCCTCCTCCCTGCCCTGCTGCCTCCCATTTTTGGTTTCGGGCTGGATCTGCTGCTGGGGGATCCCGAATGGCTTTACCACCCAGTGCGCCTCATCGGCAGCGCCATAACAGGGTTGGAAGCCCGGCTGCGCCGCCGTTTTCCCGCCTCCCCGGAGGGGGATGGCCGGGCCGGGCTGGCACTGGCGGCGCTGGTACCTCTGGGCGCCGGGCTGGCGGCTCTGGGCCTGCTGTTGCTTAGCTACGGAATCAGTCCCCTGCTGGGGCTGGGGGTGGAAACCCTCCTCTGTTACCAGGTTCTTGCCGCCAAGTCCCTGTGGGTGGAAAGCATGAGGGTGTACCACCGGCTGGCGGCGCACGACCTCCCCGGCGCGCGGCTGGCGGTAGGCCGCATTGTGGGCCGGGACACCACCGGGCTGGACGAGGCCGGGGTTACGAGAGCGGCGGTGGAAACCGTGGCGGAAAATATGGCCGACGGCGTGGTAGCTCCCCTGTTTTACCTGACCCTGGGAGGCCCTGTGCTGGGCTGGTGGGCCAAGGCGGTGAACACCTTGGACTCCATGGTAGGCTACCGGAATGAACGTTACCTCCATCTGGGCCGGGCCTCCGCCCTGCTGGACGACAAGGTGAATTTTCTTCCCTCCCGGTTGGCGGCCCTTTGCATGATCGCCGCCAGCGGCCCCCTGGGGCTGAACCGAAAAAACGCGCTGCGTATCTGGCGGCGGGATCGGAGGAACCACACCAGCCCCAACAGCGCCCAGACCGAGGCTGCCTGCGCCGGGGCTCTGGGCATCCGGCTGGCGGGGGACGCGGTTTATTTCGGGGATCTTCACCGCAAGCCCACCATCGGGGATGCGGTGCGGCCGGCGGAGCCGGAGGATATTCCCCGGTCGGGCAGGCTGATGCTGGCAGGCTCGGCGCTCTGCCTGCTCCTGCTCACACTAATCAAGGCGGCCTTGCTTTGGCTGATTTTCACATAAAGGGGGACTGCTTATGAATACACCGCGCCAACTCATCCACGGCGGCGACCTGGAAACCTGGACGCGGGAATACGGGCCGCTGGATTTTCTGGATTTCTCCGCCAATATCGGCCCCCTGGGACTTCCCCAAGGGGTAAGGGAAGCTCTCCAAGCCGGGGGCGACGCCTGTGCCCGATATCCCGACGCCCTCTGCCGCCGTCTGCGGGAGGCCCTTTCCGCCTTTGAGGGCTTGCCCACCGGATGGATCCTCTGCGGAAACGGAGCGGCGGATCTCATCTACCGCATTTGCTATGCCCTGCGGCCCCAATTCGCTCTGCTCCCCGCCCCTACCTTTGCGGAGTACGAACAGGCTCTGGAGCGGGTGGGCTGCAAAATAAGCTTTCATTTTCTTGACCCTCAACTGGATTTTATATGGGAGGACAGCATTTTAAACAACCTCCCCCGGAACGGACTGGTGTTCCTCTGCAATCCCAACAACCCGGACGGCGGCCTCATCCCCTCTCCCCTGCCGGAGCGGATTCTCCGGGCCTGCAAGGACTTGGGCAGCGTAATGGTGGTGGATGAATGCTTCCTCCCCTTTGTGGAAGACGAGGGGGAGCACACCCTCAAGGCGGAGCTGGAACACTGGGACAATCTGATTATCCTCCGGGCCTTCACCAAGATATTTGCCATGCCCGGCCTGCGGCTGGGGTACGCCCTGTGCGGCAACGGGGAGCTGCTCCGGCGAATTGAGGAGGCGGGCCCTCCCTGGAGCGTGTCGGTACCCGCCCAGCTCTGCGGCATCGCCGCCACCGAGGAAACCGGCTATCTTGCGGACACCCGGCGGCTGGTGCGCCGGGAGCGGGAATACCTGCGCCGGGAGCTGTCCGGCCTGGGACTTCGGGTCTTTCCCTCCGCCGCCAATTTTCTCCTGTTCCACACACCCCGCACCGGCCTGGCCGGATGCTTGCGCGGCAGGGGGATACTGCTCCGGGATTGCCGGAATTATCCCGGGCTTGAGCCGGGGTACTTCCGCACCGCGGTGCGCACCCGCGCCGAAAACTACCGGCTGCTGACGGCTCTGAAAACCGTGCTGGCGTCCGAAGAAGGGAAGTGACCGACATGTCCAAGGCGATTATGATACAGGGCACCACCTCCAACGCGGGAAAAAGCCTCCTGGCGGCGGGATTCTGCCGCATTTTCCGCCAGGACGGCTACCGGGTGGCCCCCTTTAAGTCCCAAAATATGGCGCTGAACTCCTTTGTCACCGCCGACGGGCTGGAGATGGGCCGCGCCCAGGTGATGCAGGCCGAATGCGCCGGGCTTCCCCCGGATGTGCGGATGAATCCCGTCCTGCTAAAGCCCAATTCGGACACCGGCTCCCAGGTGATCGTAGAAGGCGAGGTGGTGGGCAACATGAAGGCCGCCGCCTATTTTGCGTATAAAAAGCAGCTGATTCCTCAAATCCTCCGGGCATACCGCTCCCTGGCGGCGGAGGTGGATATCATGGTGCTGGAGGGAGCGGGCTCCCCGGTGGAAATCAACCTGAAGCAGGATGACATTGTGAACATGGGCATGGCGGAGATGGCCCGATCACCGGTACTTCTGGTGGCGGATATCGGCCCCGGCGGCGTGTTTGCCTCCATTGCCGGCACCGTGCAGCTTTTGGAGCCCCATGAGCGCGACCTGCTCAAGGGGGTAATCATCAATAAATTCCGGGGGGATCCGGATATTCTTGCTCCCGGCCTGCGGCAGCTGGAGGAGATTATCCGGAAGCCGGTGCTGGGGGTGGTTCCTTTTATGGAGCTGGACGTGGACGACGAGGACAGCATGTCCAGCCGCCTGGATTCCCCCACAAACCCAACCGGGCTGGTGGATATCGCCGTCATCCGTCTGCCCCGGATGTCCAACTTCACCGATTTTGCCCCCTTGGCCGGGGTGGACGGGGTGGGTGTGCGCTATGTGGGCGGCGTGAGCCAGCTGGGCAGCCCCGACCTGATTATCCTGCCTGGCACCAAAAGCACCATGGACGATCTGCTATGGCTGCGGCAATGCGGCCTGGAGGCCCGGATTGCCGCCCACGTGTCTGCGGGGAAGCCCCTGTTTGGCATCTGCGGCGGCTACCAGATGCTGGGCGCCGTCCTCCATGACCCGGACTGTGTGGAGCGGGGCGGCAGCATGGCCGGGTTGGGCCTGCTGGAGCAGGAGACTACCTTTTCCCCCGAAAAACGCCGAGCCCAGGTGACGGGAACTGTCGCGGAAATCGGCGGCGTCTTTGCCGAACTCTCCGGCGCGTCCTTTACCGGCTACGAAATCCATATGGGGCAGTCCCGGGCCGACAACTCCGCCACGCCCCTTTGCAGGGTAGAGGGCAGCCCCTCCTATCCCGACGGCGTAGTGTCCGGAAATGTCTACGGCTGCTACATCCACGGCTTTTTTGACTCACCCCAAATTGCGGAGGGTGTCGTCCGGGGCCTCCTTCGGGAGAAGGGCCTGGATTTTTCAGATGTGAAGGCTATGGATCCCCTGCGGCACAAGGAGGAGCAATACGATCATCTGGCAGCCACCCTCCGCAAGTCGCTGGATATGCAAAAAATTTACGCCATCCTGGAGGCTGGCGTGTGAAGGAGATTTCTCATGGAGCTTCCCAACTACCGCCCCGAAGAAATTGAGGCCCGCAGCTTTGAGATTCTCACCGGACTGCTGGGTGGTCGGACGCTGGATCCGGTGAACGCCCCGGTAATTAAGCGGGTGATCCACACCACAGCGGACTTTGATTATGCCGACACCTTGTATTTTTCCCCGGATGCGGTATCCATCGCCCTGGACGCTCTGAAGGAGGGCGCTCACATCGTCTGCGACACCAACATGGCCAGATCCGGCGTCAACAAGGCCGCCCTTGCCAAGCTGGGAGGGCAAGCCCACTGCTTTATAGCGGACGATGACGTGGCCGCTGCCGCCTCCGCCCGGGGCGTCACCCGGGCCGCCGTTTCCATGGAGAAGGCGGCCCGGCTGGAAACGCCGCTGATCTTTGCCATCGGCAACGCCCCCACCGCCCTCATCCGCCTGCGCCAGCTGATAGACGAGGGCGCGGTTTCCCCCCGGCTGGTCATCGGCGTACCGGTGGGATTTGTGAATGTGGTGGAGGCCAAGGAGCTGTTTGTGGACACCCCCATCCCCTCCATTGTCGCCCGGGGCAGAAAGGGCGGCAGTAATGTGGCCGCCGCCATCTGCAACGCGCTCCTCTATCTGGCCTGCCCCCGGAGCTGACCAAAAGAATCAGGCCAACCATCTTCCGGCGACCCGCAAGATTGCTCCGGAACAAATCCGTGTGCTATTGTGTGCCACCGCACATATCCAAGGATGATTTCCTTTGGCGTCAAGCCTTCCCCGCACTTGTATCCCCGGGGACTATATGCTATACTAATATACAATTTGAAAAAACGGAGCGTATTATATGGTATATGAAGGCACAGTATTCAGACCCCCCTCGGAAGCGCATAGCCTGCTGGTTCAGGTAACCATCGGCTGTGCCTGGAACAAATGCACCTTCTGCGATATGTACACGGATAAACAGTTCCGCGTTCGCACCAAGGATGAAATAATGGCGGATCTGCGGGAGGGCGCTCCCTACCGCGACCGCATCCGGCGCATCTTTCTCTGCGACGGCGACGCCATGATGCTGCCCGTCCCTTTTTTAGCCGACCTGCTGGAGGAAATCCAGAAGCTGTATCCTGACCTGGAAGGCGTGCGCGTCTACGCCTCCGCCAGAGATATCCTCCGCAAAACCCCGGAGGAACTAAAGCTTCTGGCAAGTCTGGGGCTGGAAATGGTGTATATCGGCCTGGAGTCGGGCAGCGACAAGGTTCTCTCCCTTGTGCATAAGGGAATCACCAAGCAGGAGATGATCGACGCCGCCGCCGCGCTGCGGCCTGCCGGTATCCGGCAATCCACCAGCATTATCTCCGGGCTGGGCGGTGAGGAGCTGTCCCATGAGCACATCATGGAAACCGCCGACGCCCTCAACCAAATGCAGCCTGATTATGTGGGGATGCTGGTGCTCCATCTCGGCAACGACGCCGACATGTACCGGCAACTGCTGGAGGGAACCTTCCGCCTCCCCTCCTCCCGGCAGGTACTGGATGAAATGAAGCTTCTTCTCCAAAACCTGGAGCTGAACCACTGCTATTTCACCAGCTCCCACGCCTCCAACTATATCAATATTAAGGGTCTGCTGCCCCGGGATAAGCAGAAAATACTGGCAAGCATCAACCGGCTTCACCCGCAATAGCAATAACAATTACCCCGCCGCAGTTTCAAGCGGCGGGGTAATGTTATTAAAGATACTGGCCGACTCCCCAACTATTCCGTTTGGGTGTCCGCTGCCGTCTCATCCAGCTCCAGCCCGGCAATGCTGTCCACCGGCAAAGAAAATATAACCCCCCTGGCCTCGGTTTTAAAGCCACACGCCTTGCCGATAGCCTTCATAATAGCCTGTTTGCTCTCCCTGCTGACGAGGATTGCCACAATCTCCTTTTCTTGCTGCACGGAGATACCAAAAAATTTCACAGAATCCTCAGTGCCGATCCGCCGCGCGTGAATCACAGTCCCGCCTGTAGCACCGGCGGATTTGGCGGCTGTCATCAAATCCTCACTGCATCCCTGGTTAATTACCGCCACAATCAAATCATGGTTTGCATTCGCGCTCACTTTATCCACCTCTTTTTCAAACTGGGTTTGTATACTCTCGTGCAGCTCTTTGTCCATCATCTGTGCTACCGGGTTGCTTACGCCGGACAGCGGAATCACAAAGGCGATCCCCTTGCCTGCCTTTACCAAGGACAGCTCCTTATTGAGCATCTCCAGCAGCGAAGGCATATACGCGTTGGGCGCCAGGCACAGGATAACCGCTTTGTCCACCGCACCCAAGCCCAAAAGATCCAGAATATCCGAACTGGCGGTACCCTCCGCAAGGCAGCTGTACTGCAAGTGCATGTGCCGGGCCCGGAGAAGCGTGGACGCCTTTTTCACCTGACAGCGCTGCACGATGGCCATTAAAAGCTGTAGCCGGTGCTTTTTTATCTGCTCTACCGTGGGCAGATGCATTTCAAGTTCTTCATGCATCATTGGTAACCTCCTCGTAATCAATGATATCATCTATATCATCGTCAACCGCGTCATCCTCGGCAGCGGCGTCGATTCTCTTCTTATAAAGCAGGCCCATCAGCTGAATCGCTATCAGCGGGGTCATTGCTACCATGGCCACAATGCCAAAGGCGTCGGTCAACACATTTCCCCCTACCCCTTCACAAACCCCCATTGCAAAGGGAAGCAGAAACGTGGAGGTCATGGGCCCGCTGGCTACGCCGCCGCTGTCAAAAGCAATACCGGTGAAGATTTTAGGCACCTTAAATGTCAGCAGGAGGGCGATGATATAGCCGGGAATTAAAAAACAGTAGATCGAAACACCGGTCAATACCCGCACCATAGACAACCCCACCGAAACCGCCACACCCAATGACATGCAGATATTCATGGCAGAGGACGGGATCGCCCCGGCGGAGATATCCTCCACCTGCTTGTTAAGCACATGGACAGCCGGTTCAGCCGCGACAATGAAATAACCGATCAGCATTCCCAAGGGAACCAGAATCCATTTGTAGGGCGCAGCAGCCAGCTCGGAGCCCAGAAGGGAGCCCACCGGGATGAAGCCCACATTGACGCCGGTCAAAAAAAGCACCAGCCCAATAAGGGTGTAGGCCATACCCACGGCGATTTTGGCCAGCTGACGCTTGCGAAAGCGCCTGGATATCAGCTGGAATATTACAAAAAAGGCACAGATAGGAAGAACCGCCGAAATAACCTCCTTGGCATAATGGGGCAGCTCCACCGCAAACTGCCGCAACACGTCCTGCATAGTTTCCACCACCGGGATAACCACCGGGGCATAGCTGGCCTCCTGGGGGTTATAGCAAATGCCCAGGATCATTACCGCCAGAATGGGCCCGATGCTGCAAAGCGCCACCAGGCCAAAGCTGTCGTCCTGGGAGCCCTTATCGCTCCGGATATGGGCAAGACCGGTACCCAGCGCCAAAATGAAAGGCACTGTAATAGGCCCGGTGGTAACACCGCCCGCGTCAAAGGCCAGCGAGACAAAATTATCCGGCACGAGAATCGAAAGCCCAAACACTACTATGTAAAACCCGATCAGCATTTTGGAAAGGCTGATGCGGAAAAGGATGCGCAACAAGGCTATCACCAGGAATACACCCACGCCCACCGCCACCGACAGCACCAGAGTGTTGTTGGGAACCGCCGGTACCTGATTGGCAAGCACCTGTAGATCCGGTTCGGCAATCGTTATGATTAACCCCATGAGGAAACAAGCTCCGATAACCAGCCAAAGCTTTTTTGTTTTGGTAAACTGAATGCCAATACCTTCGCCCATGGGCATCATTGACATATCCGCCCCCAGCGAGAAGAAGCCCATGCCGACAACCAGCAGCGCCGCGCCCACCACAAACATGACAATGGTGCCAATGGACATGGGTACCAGCAGGGTGCTGAGTACCAGCACAATCGCGGATATGGGCAGCACCGAGGAAAATGCCTCTTGAATTTTTTCTTTGAGTTTTGGATTCAATATGATCCCCCCTGATTTTATTTACTCTGATACGAAATACTACGGCAAAAAAGTTCGGCGTTTCCGGTTATTCTTCCCCTTGCTGTAATATAATTTATCTAATATTATCCGCCGCTTTTTTTAGAAGTACCAAAAGGGTGGAGCGCTCATTCTGTGTCATGCCTGCTACTATTTTGCCTTCACTTTCTTCAAGCTTTTCCATAAAGGCGTCATGGAGTTTTTTTCCCTCGTCGGTAAGGGACAATAGCTTGGCGCGCCCGTCCTCCCTGCTGGCTTGCCGCCTTATATACCCTTTACCTTCCAGCCCCTTCAGCAGGCTGGTCACCGAGGAGCCGCTAAGTCCGACATATTCTTCCAAATCCTTTTGGCACACCGCCCCCCGCTGCTCCCGCATAAGGTAAATAAATCCCAAGGTGCGCGCCTGTTGGCTGGTGATGTTATAGGGAGCCAGCAATTCGTCCTGCAACTGCATTACATGAAAAACGATCTGGCGGAAATAGCGGCCATATACAAAGCTATTCTGAATATCCCGCATAAATATGCACCTCTGCATTTTCAAATGCAAATTTATATAAATAGTTCGAATTCAAACTATTTAAAGTATACCGCAATTGCCTTTAATTGTCAACCGCCTGAACAAAAGGCAGCCGCTTGATAACTTCAAGCGGCTGCCTGCCCACGCAAGTAATTTTAAGTGTTACATAAAACTAAGCACATCGGAGAATGCCTGAATGGAAGTCCTGGCCTGGGCGTAATCGCGCATCTGCTGATCCATACCCACCATAACGTGGGGAATGCCGGCTTCCTCCAGCCCCTGCTTCAAGGACGGGTACTCCATCTCCTCAGGGTCACAGAAGGTCATCATCAAGACTACAACGCCCTGTGCGCCGCTTTCCTTAGCCAGGTTCACGATATGCCCGGGCCTCTTGTTCAGGTCGGGGTCATACAGCAGCGGATCCTCGTCCTGCGCGGCGAACTGCTTGGCAAGAGCCTCCATGGGATCACCGGTCTCGTCCGCATCTGTGCGGACGCCCCGGGATTCGTGGGCCACATCGTCGGCCACAATGGCCATCTTGTTGTCCTCAAAAATCTGAAGCAGGCTGTGGCTGTCCGCCACAATGCCCGAGGTGATAATCTTGGTGCCTTCCCATTTGCACTCCGGCAGCTTCTCCAGCTCGGCGTTCAGCTGCTCCAGCAGGGCGGTGTGCTCCGCTTTGTCCATGAAATGGGCGCTTTTCATCACGCCGCTGCGCTTGATGGGGGAAACCGCGTCCGGATGCTGGCCTGCCAGCTTCACGAATTTGCGGCGGGCGGCACGGCTGGCATTATGAGTGCGAATAGCGGCCCGAAGCTCGTCATCCGTAACCGCCTTGCCGGAAATTTCCTCCAGGCGCTTCTTGATGATGTTAAATTGGCTTTTGGTAAACTCAATTCCCGCGTCAATTTTTCTGTTTTGGGGATGCGCCAGGAAAATAAAGGGAACCTGGGGCACCGCAACCCGGAAATTTTGGGTCAGCGGGCGAAGCGTATCGCATATGGACGGGCAAATCACGCCGGATAATCCATCCAGCTTTCCGGTCAGCCCCATCTCCAGGTTCATCTGGGCGATGGTGCAATAAAAAGTGGCAAAATACTCCTTAGCTGCATTGATGGTTCCCTGCGCGCCCCACACGCCGAAGGGCACCATGCCCGCCGCCGTTACCAGCTCCTCGGGGACGTAGTAGGGGAAACAGCCGATGGCCTTTTTTCCCGCAGCGAGATATTTCTCCAGCTGCCCCTTGGGGTTTGATGCCACCTGCGAAAATTGATCCAATAATTTCTCTATGTTACTCATTGCGTCCTTACCCCCTTTTTCCTTTGTTGGCTTCCATCAGCTCATACAATCCCTCGACACGGGTGACATATTGGGCCTCGGAGAAGTTTCTGGGATCGGCCTGGTCGCCGTCAAAGCCCACAACAGGCACGCCCAAATCCTTGCGGAAGCGCCTTTCCATCTCGGGCATATAGCCGCTCCAGGGCTTACAGCTGCGGTTATAATGCACCAGCACACCGTCAACCTTGTTTTCACGGCAGATGCCTTCACGCCAATCAACGCCGGTTTCGATACAGACGGAGTTGGGAGCCTTGCAATACGCCTTCATCAGCTCGTCAACGCCATTGTACACAAACCCGAACGCGGGAGCGTACACCACCGCGACGGTGTTGATTCCCTTGTCCTTTAGGGGAGTAAAGAGGGTTCGCAGCACCGGCCAGCAGGGGATTCCCTCAAACATGATGCGGTAATTTTCCTCATATTTCCAGGTAGAGGTACCGTTCTTCACGGATTCCTCATACTCGGCCGCAAGCGCCTCGAATGCTTCCGCGGTTTCAGGCTTGCAGCGGGCGGTAACCACGTCGGCCATGTGGTTAAACAGGTCGAAGCCGCTGAGGGGGGAGGGCTCGTACTGGCAGTAGGAACATGCCTTCAGCCATGCCTGCGCGGTGCGGTTCGCGTTTTTGCTCACCTCTTCAAACCGCTTCTCGTCCCACTTGCGGCCGCTGATCTTTTCCAGCTGGGCAACCGCGTCATAAAACTGGGCGCGCATGTATTTGACGGTATCCTCGCTGACATCCACCTCGTTGTTATAGGGGACATCCATCATAATGAGGGGGATGTTGTGCATTCTGGCGATGTTCTCGTACCATTTGGTCATACAGTTGCAAATATTGTTGCAGCACAGCAGGAAGTCCGGCTGAGGCATGGGCTTTTCCTCGGCCTCCACGCCCGCGGCATAGGCAAGGCTGATTCTGGCATAGCCGCAGATATCGTTGGCAAAGCCCATGGATTCGGCTTCCTCACACAGCCTTTGCCCGCCCTTTTTTGCGGAGATCGCGGCCGCCTGATTTTCCGGATAGCAAACCGCCAGCCCCAAGGTTTCCGCGATCTCGGCAGGAAACTTGGAGGATGACCAGCCTACAGGCTCCCCTCTCTCTTTTGCGTCCCACGCGTTTTGATAAACCTGCGCGACGACATCCTGGAGCATTTCTCTCGCTTTCTTTCCACTATTGACCTCGGACATCATTCTTCACTCCTCTTTTTGGTTTCTGAGCATACAAACGCGTTACCCGTTCCTTTTCTTAGCCTTTCGGAAAGCAAATAGCGCGGCGCCTAACGCGCCTGCGTATTGCGCCAATTCTGAAGTGTGTATGTCAACTTGAAGCTCATCCTCCAGCGCGTGACGCACCCCGCTGTTCTGCGCCACTCCTCCGGTCATGACCACCATAGGCGTCACGCCGACCCGTCTTGCCAAACCGCTGACACGCCCTGCCACCGACCGGTGAATACCGTTGATGATATCGCATATATCGGTGTTTTGCGAGAGCTGGGAAATCACCTCGGACTCGGCAAATACCGTGCAGGTGGAGCTGATATCCACTTTTTGGGTAGATTTTTCGGAGAGCTCCGCCAACTGGCCGATATCCACCTCCAATATTCTGGCCATTACCTCCAGGAACCTGCCGGTACCGGCGGCGCATTTATCGTTCATCACAAAGCTTTCCATCATACCGCCCTTGCCGACCCGCAGAACCTTGGCATCCTGCCCGCCGATATCAATTACGGTGTGAACCTCCGGAAATAAATGAAACGCGCCCTGTGCGTGGCAGCTTAACTCGCTCATTTCGGCATCGACCCAGTCAATGGAGTGGCGGCCATAGCCGGTTGCGAGAATATAACCCATATCCTCCCTCTGAAAGCCGCTGCCCTCCAAAACATCACGGATTGCCCGGTCAGGGCCGCTGGTACCGGCGCCGGATGAAATCAGGGCCTTGCTTACAATTTCCTGTCCATCCTTCATTATAATGCATTTAGACGCCGTGGATCCCACATCTATTCCCATTGTAAAAACCGCACTCATGGCAACCATCCTAAAGAAAATTAATATAAGTACTCAAAGATTATACCCAAACAGATAGTGAATATGGCCCATGGAAAAAAGACTTTCTCGCTGGGCCATATCCGGCTATTGTTTGTTTTGGCTCAAAAAAGCCGGTCAGGCTTTTTTATAGGTGATAAAGTCCCGGATTACACGGGGCAACAGCATCTGATGGAACGCACAGATGGAGGCGGGATTCTGGTATGCGCAGCTGACGAACGCCCGGATGTAATTGCGCATCTCGGGAAGCTCCACAACCTCATCCACATAGCCGTCCTTGGCGCAGAAGGATGGCTTGGATTTCGCGGTGTACTCCTCGATGAGCTTGTTCATCTTGTCGATGGTGGGCTGAATATCCACGCCCGCCTTCTGATCCTTGACAAGCCTTCTGGAATACATGGCGGCGGCGGCGGTCTCGCCGTTCATAACATTGATTTCCGTCGCGGCGGTGCCCAGGGAGAACGCGTTGGTATTGTTGCCCTGGGGGCCTCCCAGCACATAGTGGGCCGCAGCGGTTCCCTTGCGCATGGTAATCTCAATCTGGGGAACGCCGGAATTTTCAATGGAGTAGATCAGGGACTGGCCCAGACCCAGCAGCTCGGCCCGCTCCGCCTCGTCTCCCACATCGATACCGGTGGTATCCTGAAGCCAGACGATGGGGATGCGATCCCGGGCGCACAGGGTGACAAACTCGTTCATCTTAATGAGACCCTGGCGGTAAAGCTTTCCGCCGATGCCCACCGAGCCCTCGCCCCGGTATTCGGGATACTTCATCAGCAGTCCCTGGGCGTTGGCCACAACGCCTACCAGCAGGCCGTCGGCCTTGGCAAGTCCGGTCACCATTTCGGGGCCGTAGCCCTGCTTGAATTCCATAAACTCGCTGTTGTCAAACACGCGGCCGATGACGTCATAGACGTTATAGGGCTTCTTCTGGTTGGTGGGGATCACGCTATACAGCTCTGTGGGATCCAGCCGGGGCTCCCGGGGCTGATCCACACGGAAAAACTCCAGGTTATAGGAGGGGATGTAATCCATATATTTCTTGATTCCCTCAAGGACACCCTGCTCCTCCTTATATACCTCGCGGAAGAATCCGGTTTCATTGAAGTGCACCGATACCGAACCGGGAGGATCCGCCGCCGGGCCCTTGGACGCGTCGATAAGCTGCTGCGCGCCCTCCATATCCATATAGCCCTTGGGGTTCATGCCGCCCAGGATGCCCGCGCCGCCAACCGCCATGTTGGCCTTTTCGTGGGCAATGAGGATGGTGGGGCTGATGCTGTGGTAACCGCCGCCGGCGGGGTTGGTGCCATAAATGCCGACAATAACGGGCACACCCATTTGCTGGAGCTCCGCGTTGCGGAAGAAGGGAGTTCCGCCTCCCCGCCGGTTGGGGTAAACCTTCTCCTGCTCATCCAGCTTTACGCCGCTGCAATTGAGAACGTATACCAGGGGAACCCGCAGGGTTTTGGCCGTGTCCGACGCCCTGATAAGATTGTCGGCCTGTCCGGGCACCCAGGCCCCGGCCAGCTTCTTGTTGTCGGACGCGACGATAACCGCCCATTTCCCGTTGATGCGGCCCAGGCCTTTTACGATGCCGGTGGAGCCGTCCTTATTGCCTGCGGGATTATACAGGCTGTTGAGCGGGCACCAGGTTCCCTCGTCCACCAGGGAGAGGATACGTTGCATTGCCGTCATCTGGCCGTCCTTGTTCAGGGATTCGTCGGAGCGTCCGGCATCCAAGGCGTTTTTGATAAGCTCCCGGATCTCCGCCTCCGTCTGCTTCAGGGTCGCCTCATTTTCCGGGTTTACCGCGTTCAGCGGCTTGCCGACAGAGGGCATGTTCTGAAAATAACAGGGCATGGAATATTCGTTATTAGCCATTAATACTCGGGCCTCCTTTGTTATTGGGGAACCTTAATGAACGCCTGACCGGGGTCGATCTCCTCGCGGATGATCTTGATATCCTCCGGGGTTGGCGGCGCAATCAGGGTCGCCTTGGAGGTATCAATTTCAAAACCGGTGTTCTCAACAATTTCTTCAATGGAGGAGGACTCATAATAGCCGGCCAGATACATTCTCTTGGATTTTTCGTCAAACTTCATAACGCCCTTGTCGGTTACCACCATGATCGGCCCCCTGTTTCCAGGCAGGCCCGCCCTCTCCCTGCCGCCGGGGCCATCCATCCAGCCCGCGCTGGTGACGTAGTCCACCTTCTCGATGAAGCGCCTTTTCTCGTGCTGCATCATGATGACGGTGTTTACGAAGGTAGCGATGCCGTTTGCGCCGCCGCTGCCGGTAAAGCGCGCCTTGGGGTGGTGATAATCACCGATGCTGGTGGAGTTGAGGTTGCCGTAGGGGTCAATCTGGGCTCCGCCGATAAAGGCTACCATGCGGTCGTTTCCGTGGAGCCACTCGTTGGCCTGGAAGCCCATGTAGTAAACGGGGGGGCACTGTACGGCGCAATGCGCCATAAGGCGGATGTCGCCAACACTTCTGGGCACCTCAATAGGCGCGCAGTCCATGAGGCCGCTCTCCACAACCAATATACAGTCGGGAGCAAAAATTCTCTTGGCCAGCGCGGCGCCGATCAGCGGCAGCCCTGTGCCGACAATGGCAATCTGCCCGTTGGTAAGGCTCTTCGCAATGGTAATCGCTTGCATTTCCCGGTTGGTGTAATTCGTATAGTCAGCCATTATTTTCCCTCCTGTGCCATCTTCGTCATATCCACCGCATACCCAAGTCCCTGAACGGGCTTGAGCTTGGCAAGCCGAGAAGCTCCAATTTTGTCTATGTACTCGTCGTTATCCTTGACGCCCATCACCCATTCCTGGATGAACTGATCGAATTCCTCTTCGGTCTTGCTCACCTGGTCATAGTGCTTATAGAATACATTGTCATAATCGTAGTAATTGTAGCACTGGGACGGATGCGCGCCATAGGGAACCTGAACCACGGCCTGCACGCAGAAGCCCGGGATGTTGGTGACGGTGGGATCCCTGCGGATAACCTCGTCGCTCACCAGCTCCTCACAGGTTACGATGGTGCTCTTGGCGGCGATGGCGATGTCCACGTCGTGGAATTCGTCGCCCTCGATGATGCAGGTGCCGCTGACGGACGCCTTCTGCACATGGATAACCGCCACGTCCAGCTGGGGAACCGGAAGCTGTACAATCTGATGGCCGGGATCAAAGGGATTGTCCTGGAGGACATATTTTTTGTTGGGCAGCTTATCGACAGTTTTGCGAACCTCCTCGCTGATGCCCCATTCGTCGATCAGGCCGGTACCCAGCATCATGCGGATCGGGATATAGGGCAGGCCCAGCATAGCGCCGTGGAGCATAAGCAGAAGGGCGTCCTGGGAGTAATCCTCAAACAGTATCTCATTCTTTTCAATGGCCTTGCGGAAACGGCGGCAGACATTGGTTACTCCGGAGTTGGCGGTGTAGCAGTTGATGAACGCCTTGACCCGTCCGGCGCCAATCAGCATGTCTGCCTCACTGCCGCCCGCGCCCGTATACAGGACGAAATCCTTCTGGCCCTGGCGGAGAATCTCCGAAGTCGCGGCAATCGGCTTGCGGTTGGTGGTAAACCCTCCAAACGCAATCGAGTCGCCGTCTTTCACATACTTGCTAATGGCTTCTGACAGTTGATATACTTTTCCCATTATACAACCTCCTTATTATAGTCGAAAGCAACGGAAAGACCGATACTGCAAACAGCCTCCCGGCCGCAGGAAACAAAACATCGCCCGAACCGCGGGAAAAGCCCGGATCCGGAGCCGCTCGGCTGTCAGCCGAGCATCACCAAAACATCGTCCGTATCCACCATATCCGCCTTTTGGACGGAAATGCTCTGGACGGTTCCGTCCACAGGGGCGACGATGTCGTTTTCCATCTTCATCGCTTCCATGGTCAGCAGAACATGTCCGGCCTTAACCGCCTGGCCTGGCGTCACCTTGATATCCATAATATTGCCGGGCATTGGAGCGCGCACCGTGACGGCTCCCGCTCCGGCAGGCGCCGGGGTCGGAGCAGCTGACGGCTGTGCCGCCTGTGCAGGCGGCGGGGGGGCCACAGGAGCGGGCGCCGCCGCTGCCGGGGGCGGAGCGGGAGCTACCGGGGCCGCCATAACAATAGGAGCCGCCGGGCCGCCGGAGCCCCCCCGGCTAATCTCCTCCCTGGTCATGGGGAAGTACTGGCTTTCTTCCTTCTGCACTTCCACCTCGTACCGTTTGCCGTTTAATACCGCGGTGTACTTCATGAATCATTCTCCTCACGTTATGCATTTAAATATTCGCCCAAACCCAATATTCAACAACTATGTATTGCAAATAGTATACCATACAAATATATATAATAATTTCAGTTATTTGGCAAAAAATATGCGTATATTGCGTTCCCCATTTTATTATAAAATTTTTCTAAAAAAGAACATTTTACCGCACAAAATTCCCCATTGGTACTTGTGCAAAATCCCCATAACTTTGTTCTGTACAAAAACAGGAGATTTTTTATTCCTGCCACCAAAAAATTTGCGTATATTGTTAAAATGTGATATAATTTAGAACTGAAGTACCTTGAATTTCCGTATCCCATGATGTGGAGGTATCGAATTGATCCAACCCAAATATCAGTTGCGCCTGCAAAGACATGAAACCTGGCAAATGGACCGGCCTCATTTCCATGAGGATGTAGAAATTCTGCTCTCCCTTTCGGATGGCGGGGATTTCTTTATTGAAAATGAATTGTACGCGCTGCGGCATGGAGCTTTGTTTCTGCTAAACGAGTCCACACTGCACAAGAGTATTGCCAACGAGGCCTACAAGCGCTATGTTTTGCACATTTCCCCGGAAACCCTGCAAGGCTTATCCACATCCCAAAGCGACTTTGTTTCCTTTACCCAAAAAGCGTCGGGACACTGCGCCCTCCTTCAGCCGGAACAGACGGCGGCGCTGACCAAACGGTTCCAGCAGCTGGAGCACCCCATTCCCGACAGCTTTGGAGGAGATATCCGCAGAACAATGGCCCTTTTGGATTTTTTGCTGGAGGTCTTCTCATTTTTCTCCGCCGCGGATGTGGATGAAACAGGGTTGAACTCCGATTTCGCCAGGATTGCGCCTATCCTGAAATATATTCAGAATAACATTGCGAAGCCCCTCACCCTGGACGAGGTGTCCGCCCGGTTTTTTATCAATAAATACCACCTGTGCCATGTGTTTAAATCCGCCACCGGCTTCAGCGTTATGGAGTACATCATCCACTGCCGTGTGCTCCGGGCCCGGGAACTGCTGCGCACGGGAATGCGCGTCCAAGAAGTAGCGGAAGCGGTAGGCTTTCAAAACACATCCCACTTTATCCGCACCTTCGGCTCGCTGACGGGAACCTCTCCCAAGCGCTACGCCAAGGAATACCTTTCAAGCGATAAGTGCTAATTTTCCCGTGCCTGGGTCAGCCCCACATTGTATTACATTATAACATATAATTTCCGATTTGAGTAGCAAAATTATGAAAAATGCTTGGCTTTTATTGGAAACCAAATTCTATTTCAGCAATATACGCAAATTTTCAATACTGGCGGCGGATAGTCTACGTCTTTTGTATAGCATAATAGGATAACATGCGTTTTATGCCGGTTAAATAGCGGGGAAACCCACAATATACGCATATTTTTCGGCAAACAATCGAAATTATTATTATATATCCGCATGGTATACTGTAGCCAGTGTAATCGGATCATTGCAAATATGGCGGACGGCGTCCGTTATCCTCAAATTTAGAAAAGGATAACACGCTCCCAGCCGGAATATTGAGGTGCGTTTCCATGGCTGCTTTTGTACTGCTGTTGTTTTGTTCGGCGCTTCTGGTTTGTGTTGTACTACAGCTTCCGGTAGTCTATGCCTTGGCCGTGGGCCTGGTGCTCTTCTCTTTTTATGCTTATTACCGAAAATACAGTGTGAAAGCCATTGGCAGGATGCTGTATGAGGGAGCTATGAAGGCGCGCGTCATCCTGACGGTTTTTGTGCTGATCGGCATGCTCACCGCCACCTGGCGCGCCTGCGGAACCATCCCCTATATTGTTTATTACAGTATAGAGCTTGTCAGTCCGCGTTTCTTCATCCTGTCGGTTTTCCTGGTATCCTGCGTCATGTCGCTGCTCACCGGCACCTGCTTCGGCACGGTGGGCACCATCGGCACCATCTGCATGATTATTGCCCGCGCCAACGGGGTGGATCCGGTTATAACGGCAGGCGCGGTGATTTCCGGCGGCTTTTTCGGGGATCGCATCTCCCCCATGTCCTCCTCCGCCCTGCTGGTCAGTCAGTTGAGTGGCAGCGATATCTATGTCAACATCCGCAATATGACCCGAACCACAATTCTGCCTCTGGCCTTAACACTCCTGGCTTATGGCCTGTTGTCCGGCCGCCAGCAGGCTGCCGGAGATGTGACCGCCGTCACCCGTCAGCTCCCCCAGCTTTTTCAAATGTCCTGGCCTTTGCTTATCCCCGCCGCCATTATCCTTGTGCTCTGCCTCTTGCGGGTGAGGGTTCTTTGGACTATGCTTTGCAGCGTGGTGGCCGCTTCCATCCTCTGTGTCCTTGTCCAGGGGGTTCCCCTGGCCCGGATGCCCGCCCTGCTATTGGAGGGATATCTGGCGGGATCGGATTCGGGGATTGGCGCCATCATGAATGGCGGGGGAATTTTGTCCATGCTTAATGCCCTTCTTGTGGTACTTATCTCCTCATCCTATTCCCGTATTTTTGAGGAAACCGGGCTGCTGGAAAGCCTGCAAGCATTGGTGAACCGGATGGCGCAAAAGACCCGCCGGTATACCACGGTGATGGCAACCAGCCTCATTACCTCAGTATTCAGCTGCTCCCAGTCCTTTACGATTATCCTTACCCATCAGCTGTGCGGCAAAATTTATGAAGACAGCGCCGAGCTTGCCCTGGATCTGGAGGATTCCGCCAGCACTATTCCCGCCCTCATCCCCTGGTCGGTGGCGTCCGCGGTTCCCCTGGCCACTATGGGCGTGGACATACGCGCCATCCCTTATGCGCTGTTTATCTACCTCCTCCCCCTCAGCCGGCTGCTGACGCAGGCGGTTAAAAAACACAGGAGCGGACGTCACAAGGTCAGCTTGTAGGCGGCTTGTAAAAACGCGGATCTATAACAGGGCACCCTGCGCCTCGGGCGCAGGGTGCCCTGTTATAGATCCGCGCATGCCGCTCATACCCTCGGGAAGGGCGGCAGATATTGTTTCAGTTTTTCCATGACCTCGTCCAGGTCAATGGGCTTGCCCACATGGTCATTCATTCCGGCAGCCAGGCATTCTTCCACATCCTCCCGGAACACGTTGGCCGTCATGGCGACAATGGGGATGGTGGAGGCACGCTCCAGGCCGGAGGCGCGTATTTTCTTTGTGGCTGTAAAGCCATCCATCACCGGCATATGGATGTCCATATAAATCATATCGTACAACGCCGGGTCAGCCGCGAATTTTTCATAAGCCACCAACCCGTTTTCCGCGCACTCAATGGCAATACCGGTATCCTCCAGCAAGGCGATAACAATTTCCCGGTTAACCTCAACGTCCTCCGCCAGCAAAATGCGGTATCCAGCAAAGCAGTTGGCTGCATATTCCCCGTCCTGTCCGGCTTTTCCGCTGCGCGCCTTGCCCAGGTATTGGTTGATGCAATCCACCAGCACCGACGCAAACAACGGCTTGGGTATAAACCCGTTGACTCCGGCACTTTTGGCCCTTTCCTCAATGACGCTCCATTCAGTGGCGGAAATCATCACGATCAGTACATTTTCATGCATACCGGTTCTGATTTTCCGTGTCAGCTCAATGCCGTCCATCCCCGGCATCTTCCAATCCACAAACACTATATCATAAGCGCCCCTCCGGTTTTGCTCCAGCAGGTTCCACGCCTCAAACCCGTCGGCGGCCACCTGGCAGGCAATCCCCATGGACTTGGCAAAATCGCTGAAGTATTCCCGCACCTCCGAGGCGTCGTCTACCAGCATAATGCTCAGGTTTGTCCAGTCAACATCGTCGGCCAGCTGATTTTTCCGCTCCATGGTTCCCCGCTGCGCCTTGATGGTGAACAGGAATGTGGCCCCGTGATCCAGCTCGGATTCTATCCAGATGGCGCCGCCCATCATCTCGACAATGGATTTGGAAATCACAAGGCCCAGGCCCGTTCCGCCGAACCTCCGGGTTATCCCGCCATCCGCCTGCTCAAAGGACTGGAACAGCCTTTCCTGCTGCTCCCGGGAAATTCCGATCCCTGTGTCGCTGACCTCAATTTGCAGTGTGCATAAGCCGTCCGCCTCATCCAGCAGGCGGGCGCTTAATGTAACGGTGCCTTCCTCCGGGGTGAACTTCACCGCGTTGGACAGCAGGTTGGTAATGACCTGGGCCAGCCGCTGTTCATCTCCGACAATAAAGGAAGGGATATCCTTGTCGATTTTCACCAGGAATGTCTGGTTTTTCTCCTCGATGCGGAAGGTTATCACATTGGTGACATTCTGAAGCATCCTCTCAAAGTCAAACTCGGTATCGGAGAGGTCGAATTTATTCGCTTCAATTTTAGACATATCCAGCACATCATTGATAACCCCCAGCAGGTGCCGGGAGGCATTGTCAATACGATCCAGGCAGTAGTCCCGCCGCTCCGTATCCCGGGTGGCTTGGGCAATGCTGGTCATACCGATAATGGCGTTCATGGGGGTGCGCATTTCATGGCTCATGCGGGACAGGAAGCCGCTCTTTGCCTGATTGGACTGCTCCGCCTGTTCCTTGGCAGCGATAAGCTCCCGCTCCAGCCTTCGTTTTTCGGTAATATCCGAAGCGATAACGCCTATGCCGTTTCGCTCCGCGTCGGTTGTGAAGGTGGAGTAGGACATAATCCGTTCTTCCCCATCCTTCCGGAGTATGGGCATCTCGAAGCCCAATCTGCCCTGAGCGATTATTTCGGGAATATATTCATCAAAAACCAGCTTTTTGGTTTCCTCGCTATACAGGATGCTGACGCCCTCCGCCATCAGCTCCTCCCTGGAATAGCCGGTGATATCCAGCATCCCCTGGTTGAGATAGAGAAGCTTGCCCTCCTTGTTGATATAGTTGATATATTGGGGCGAGCTGTCTACAATGGAGGACATTCTGGTCAGCTGCTCCTCGGTAACGCCACGGGTCACCACGCCGGAAATAACACTGCTGATAAGCTGAACCAGGTTGATATCGCTTCCGGTCCATATCCGTTTTTCCGTGCATTCATCAACGCACAGGACGCCCCAGAGGCTCTCCTCCACATAGATGGGGATGTTAATAAACGCCTTGACTCCAATATTGCTCTGATATGCGAGGGCCTCACCGGCGTCGGCATCGTTGGAGGAAAAGTACCCGGCGTGTTCCTTTACGATCTTATTCCAAAGGGGATGGCTCTCCCCGAAGGGAACCGAACGGCCCCTTATATCCATCACATTTTTGGAAGGGTTGCTCCAGATATGCGGAAATTCAATCTGCCGGGTATCCGGATTGGGTATGCCGATGCGAATTCTGTCCACATCCATAAACTCCCCGGTCATACGCAGCGCGTTGTCCACCTGCACCGTCATATCCCCGGTGGAGATAAAGCTCCGGGAAACGGAGGACATAAGCTGCTCCTGATCCAGCCTCTGGGTGAGGGCCTCCTCCGCCGCTTTCAGCTCGGTGATATCCACGGAATGCTGCAAATGCACCTTCCGGTTCCCCGTCCATTCGATATAGCTGTCGGTATTTTTGTAATATCGCCCGGTGGCGGTATTCAGCTCCTCCCACTCAACCACCCCGCCCGGATCCACGTCCAGTTTGTAATTGGGACAGAAGTCGCACCGGTGCTCAAATCCGGATTGCAGCACCTTCCAGCAGGTCTGTCCCACCACGGTTTCGTCCAGCCCGAAGTGCCTTATCATTTTATCGTTGATAAACAGAATCTCATCGGTTTCCGCGTCCGACACATATAGGTACGCGTCCATGCCGTTGAGGATATTTTTAAGCACCTCCAGCGCGTTGTCCGATTCCTCCGCCTTTTTATCGCTTTGTCGCAAGCGTTCCAGCATATTGTTGATGGAAGCGCCCAACACCGCAAACTCCAGGTTTCCGGCGTTCCGGCCGATATCAATGGCTCCGGCCTCCTCCACCTTTTCAATGGCGCCACACAGATGCTCGATAGGGCGAAGCACCAGCCGGATGATTATGTAATAGAGGGCCGTGAAAAATATGCATTGCACCACCACAAGCAAAACCATTGAAGGCATCATGCGGTTGCGCCCTTCGTTGTATGCGCTGCGTTCCCGGCTCACCTTCAGCAACAGCGGAACCCCATTAATATCCAGCATCGGGATGGTTACCGTTACAGCTTCATCATCGAGGCCATGAAGAACTGAATCCCCATCTATTGGATCAGCCTCCGTCCCTTCCGTCAGGCTGATGCGCTCACTTCCTCCGGGAGAAAAGCGCTTAAAATACCCACTGTCCCAAATATTTCCAAAATACAGGGTGCCAACCGGCTTCTCATTTTCCCCCTCCCGCAGGATGGGCATCGCGCACAGGTAGTATGGCGTGCCGTTGAGGTATAAAAACCCTTCCCTTCCGGCATCCTGGCCGGAGGCGTCATATCCCTGGATCACCTCCTCCGCAATCGGGGCAAGGGCATCCGTAAAGCCCTGGGGTACCTCCATCTCCTCGCCCTTATGGTAATCGTAGAACTGGACATGCACGTCCCTGCCGTCCCGATCCTTCACCACCATGAAGTTCAGCATATGATTTTGCAGAGGCGACTTTTTCGCAAGGCGTCCGTCAGTGAAGCCCTCATTAGCTCCCTCTGCGTAATCCGCCATTTCATCGGAGAATGCCCAATCCCTGGCCACCGAGCTGACATTGCCGAGGGTAATTTGCAGGATTTCGCCAATCATATACAGCTCTTCCTGAATACTTCGGTCTTCCTCCTCCAAAAGCATACGGGATATCGTCTGGTAAAAAAGTGAATTAAGCAGAACTATAAAAATAAGCAAGCTTATGCCCATGATCCATATAACGATCCATCTCATAGAGCGAGGCTTGCTTTTTTTCTGCATAATTATTGCTCCAATTGCCGTAAATTTACCTTCTTTTCATCAGCGGCGGCGAGGTATCTCCATTGACCACACTCCCTATATTGTAACTCGTTTTTATGCAATAGTCCAGCGCTTTTTATAAAATTCAAAAAACAAGGGCTTATGAGAAAAATTGTTAGCAAATGCCCTCCGTATAGGAAATCTATCCCACGTCAACTGTCACACCAATCTGCGTTAGCGTGGACACAAACCGGCAAACGGAGTTTGCCGCCGAGTCTTTGATGCGGGCAGAAGTATCTGACAACATCAGCGCCGAAAATCCCCGGCATGCGCTTGCGGCATACCGGGGCTTTTCGGCGGATATACTCTACTGCTGAATCGCGTCCCTCACCAATGCGATCCTTTCCATTAATTTGCTGAACAGCGCCGGGGTAATGGACTGCTGGCCGTCGCAAAGAGCCTTGTCAGGCCGGTTGTGCACCTCGATAATCAGGCCGTCCGCCCCGGCGGCCACCGCCGCCAGCGCCATGGGGAACACCAGATTCCAATATCCCGTCCCGTGGGAGGGGTCAACGATAACCGGCAGGTGGGAGCGCTGCTTGAGCACGGGAATCGCGGAAAGATCCAGGGTGTTGCGGGTGGCTGTTTCAAAGGTGCGGATTCCCCGTTCACACAGGATAACCTGGCTTTTGTCCTCGGCCAGCACATATTCCGCCGCCATGAGCAGCTCGTCTATGGTGTTGGATAGCCCCCGCTTCAGCAGCACAGGCTTGCCCAGCTGCCCCACCTCGCGGAGAAGGGAAAAATTCTGCATATTCCGCGCGCCAATCTGGATAACATCCACATCCTCTGCGAAAACTTCCAAATACTGGGGATCCATAATTTCGGATACAATGGGCAGGCCGGTTTCTTTCCTGGCGGCCTTTAGCAGCTCCAGTCCGTCCAGTCCCAGCCCCTGAAACGCATAGGGAGAGCTCCGGGGCTTGAAAGCGCCTCCTCGCAGGAAGCCCGCCCCGGCCTCCTTAACATCCCTGGCAATGGATAAAATCTGATCCTCGCTTTCCACCGAGCAGGGCCCCGCCATCACGGCAAAATCGCCGCCGCCCAGCCTATGCCCCATCACCTCCACTACGGAATCCTCGGAGTGAAAACGGCGTCCCGCCAGCTTGTAGGGCTCCTGCACCTTGAGAACCCGGTCAATACATTCATTGCGCATAATGGCTTCCGCGGATAACACCGAGGTGTCCCCCACCAAACCCATGACAAACGTGTTTTCACCCTTTATCTCATGCACAGCCAGCCCCAGGCTTTTCATCTGGCCGGCAATCTCCGTAATTTCTTCCCGGGTAGCGGAAGGCTTCATAATTAAAATCATATCAAATCTCCTTAATAATAGTACCAGCGCTATTTATTTTTGTTCATCTGGTCGACAACTACCTTATACAGCTCTTTTTTGTCCAGCTCTCTGTCCAGATAAAGCTCATCCGCGATGATCGCCTGGTACACCAGCATAGCCAGACCCCCGCAGGTTCCCAGCCCCAGCTCCCGGGCATAGAGGAGCAGCTGGGTGAGGGGTGGGGCGTACACCAGATCGTAGACCAGCGCGCGCTTGGGGGCCGCCTTGAGGAACTCAAAGGAGGGAAAGTCCTCCCCATAGCCCCGCATACCCAGGGGCGTTGCATTGATGATGACGTCACTGAGCGCCGTGTACCGCGGCAGATCCTCGCCGCCTAAATCTCCGACGCTGACCTCCACCTCCACCACGCTCTGCACCCGTTGGCGCACCTCCTCGGCCGCCGCCACCCTTCTGGCCAGTACAATAATATGTACCGCGCCCTCCCGGGCCGCCTTGAGGGCCACGCTGCTGGCGACGCCCCCCGCGCCCAAAATCAGCACCACACGCCCCAAAAACTCGTGCCCGTTGTCCCGGATGGAGGACATCAGCCCGTTCATGTCGGTATTATAGCCGTGGAGCTTGCCGTCCCGCACCACCACCGTGTTCACCGAATGGGCCAGCCGGGCCTCCTCGTCCACCTCGTCCAGATATTGTATGATCTCCTGCTTATGGGGAATGGTGATGTTAAAGCCCTTAATGCCAAATCCCTCCAGCGACTCTACAAATTCTCCCAGCGTTCCCCTGGGGACATGGATGCCCCGGTAATGCTCATCCACCCCCAGGTGGGTGAACACCGCTCCGTGGATGAGGGGGGACAACGTATGGGCGATGGGATCACCGATTACCGCGTATCCTCCGGCAAAGCCCGCCCCGCGGATAACCCGCATCAGCTGCTCAAAGGTTTCCTCCCACGGGCCATTATTATTAAAAATGGCGTCGGCGTTGTTTTCATAAAGGGGCCTGCGCTCCTGTATAAGGGAAGACAGCTTCCCGATCCCCCCCGTCAACAGCGGCCGGTAGTCCAAAACAATATCCCTTGCGATAGTTTCCTGATCCCGGTCGAGGAAGATGACAAAGCCGTTTTGGCGGAGCGCGGCCATATTCTCCTCCCGGAGCACCACGCCGCCGCCGGTGGCAACCACATAGCCGAACCAGCCGCCCACTTCCCGGGCCGCCCGGGTTTCCATGTCCCGGAAGGCTTCCTCACCTTGATCCCCAAAGATATCCAACACCGCCAGGCCGGTTTTGTCCTCCACCATCTCATCCAGATCAACATAGCCATAGCCCAGTGTTTTTGCCACCATCCTTCCCAATGTGGCCTTCCCCGCGCCTGACGGCCCGATCAATACGATATTTTTCATAATGCACTGTCCTCATTCCCTGTTTATTTGACCCGCACGTTACCGTGCGGACTTGGTTAACTTTGTATCCGGGAAAAGGGCCGGTCATTCCCGCCTTTTCCATTTCTCCTCCAGCCCCTCCAGCAGAACCCGCAGCTCCGCAAAGGGAATGGTCTTGGTAAACGCCTTTCCAATTCTTTCAAGCAACACCAGCCTAACCCCTCCGCCGCCGCTTTTTTTATCCAGCTCCATCAAGGGTATCAGCTCCTCCAGGGGAAAGGGGCAGGCGGCGTCCAGGCCGTGGCGCTCCATCAGCTGAACCAGCCGGCGGGCGGTACCCTTCTCGGTGAGGCCCAGCTCCTCCCCCACCGCCGCCGCAATGCGCATCCCCACAGCCACGCCTTCGCCGTGATTATATCGGCTGTACTCGTACCGCTTCTCCACGCCGTGGCCAAAGGTGTGTCCAAAGTTCAGCAGCATCCGCTCTCCGTTATCGTGCTCATCCATAGCCACCACCTCCGACTTGATGCCGCAGCACCGGAGAATAATATCCCGGCAATCCCCCATTTCCTCCAGCCGGTACAGCCGTTGGAATAAATCCTCCGACCGGATGGCGCCATACTTGATAACCTCCGCCATACCGCAGCGCCATTCCCTGGGGGGAAGGGTGCGCAGGGTCGCCGTGTCGATGAGAACCGCCCGGGGCTGGTAAAAAGCGCCCGCCATATTCTTGCCGGAGGGGAGATTGATTCCCGTCTTGCCCCCCACCGAAGAATCCACCTGGGAGAGCAGGGTGGTGGGTACCTGGATATAGCTCACGCCCCGCATGTAGGTCGCCGCTGCGAAGCCAGCCAAATCCCCGATTACACCGCCCCCGAAGGCAACCACCATGCCCGAACGCCTGAGCTTCATCTGTGCAAACGCGTCATACAGCCGGGCAAGGCCCTCTATAGATTTATTCCCCTCCCCCGGCGGCCGTATCACCGGCACAAAGGGAATATCCGCCTTTTCCATCGCGGTTGTCAAGTCCTCCTCATGGGCGGCCCACACGTTTTCATCGCTGACAACCACCACCTGGCCCGGGGACTCCCTATGCGCCGCCACCAGCGTTCCCAACGTATCCAGAATGCCGTTACCAACGGCAATATGATAGCGCCTTCCCGGCAGTCCCACTGTAATAATTTGTGCGTCTTTCATCTCTTTTCCCCCTTTTTCGCATAAAAATAGAAGAAGGCTCATGCACCATGAACCTTCTTCTTCACACATTTAAGTGATTACTTAAAAATACGAATTCAGCCCATCGCACCTCTTAACTTTTCCAAGCAAAAGAAGCCGTAGCCATAAAAGCCACAGCTGGTCATAAAGAAAAAGTTAGATGAGGTCGCGATGCGACAGGCGTCTGCTGTATTCATAGATAACCCATTCCTATCAAGTTGATAACTCCCTGTCTAGCATTATAACAAATCGGGAGCCAAAACGCAACCCATTTTTTATGAGCCGGAAGAAAAATGAAATTCAAATTGTGCGCCGGTGATTTCTATGGTACTATATACTCAGTTAATTTAAGGAGGTAATCGTCATGGATACCCATCTCCTCGGGGAATATATCGCCCAGAGCCGGCACATCGTTTTCTTTGGCGGGGCAGGGGTTTCCACTGAAAGCGGAATCCCCGATTTCCGCAGCGTGGACGGCCTGTACAATCAGCAATACAAGTACCCGCCCGAGACAATACTGTCCCACAGCTTTTTCATCCGTCACCCTGACGAGTTTTACCGATACTACCGGGATAAAATGCTGTCGCCCGACGCCGCGCCCAACAGAGCCCACAAGGCGCTGGCGCTTCTGGAGCGGCAGGGTAAGCTGGACGCCGTCATCACCCAGAATATCGACGGCCTGCACCAGTTGGCCGGAAGCAGGCATGTATTGGAGCTGCACGGCAGCGTTCACCGCTACTTCTGCATGAGCTGCGGCGGGGAGCACGGCATGGAGGCTGTGCTTGCGGATGTACCCGTACCCCTCTGCCAATGCGGAGGCATTATCCGTCCGGATGTGGTGCTCTATGAAGAATCACTGGACGGTAAATGCATGGGAGCCGCCATATCCGCCATACAGGCGGCGGACATGCTCATCATCGGCGGCACCTCTCTGGCTGTGTATCCCGCCGCCGGCCTGGTGCGCTATTACAAGGGTGACCGGTTGGTGCTCATCAACAAAACCCCCACGCCTATGGACGACAGCTGCAACCTGGTCATCCAAGGAAGCGTGGGGGAGGCGTTGGGCGCGGTGGTAGATAGTCAGTAATTATGTCATATGTTTTTCAGGCACAGCTTTGTATAAAACCATGCCGCCGGACTTCACCGAGTCCGGCGGCATGGTTTTATGGCATGCATAAACCGCCTGTTAAAACGGATAATAAATCAGCGAGTAGGCCTTGGTGGAAACATCCCCGTGGTTGTGGTAGGAGTGGGGATTGTCCCCATCAAAGAAAAAGGAATCCCCCACGTTTAATACAAAGGGTTCTCCATCCACTACAATGGTCATGGTGCCCTCGTAAACCATCGTATACTCCACAACTCCTTTTTCGTGGCTGTGGGCGAAATGGGCCTTGTGGGGCTGGAACTGGATGTGATATATCTCAAAATTCCGGGTATGGTCGTAGTCGAAGATCAGGGACAGGTCGTAGGCATTCCCCTCGGGGGGCCTCCATTCCTCCTCACGCACCACGCGGTACTTTGGAACAGGCTCCTGAATCAGCTTGGATATGGGGATCTTCAGGCCGGTGGTAATTTTCCACAGGACATTTATGGTAGGGCTGCTTGTCCCCCGCTCTATTTCCCTAAGCATGCTTTTGCTGACGCCGGTCAGGGCGGCTAAATCCTGTAGGGTCAACTGCCTGTCCCTGCGGATTGACGACAGGTTCATCGCTACAATACTGGTGATATTATCCATATTCATCCCCAAATTTATTCTTTACTTCACCACATTATCATAGCAAATCTTTCATTATTATTCAAGGATATTTCCGGTTCTTTTCATCCTCTCCCGGAAAAATAACCTCTAAAGTCAATATATAATTTTTCAGTTTTATATATTGAACAAGAAGGGCTAATCGCCTTTGTGCAATATATAGAATATTAATACTATATATTGACTTTTTGATCTTCCGCATGATATAACGGTGGTGAATAAGAGATGTATTTTTATTCTAACGCGGTGTTTAAAATACCGACAATGCTGTTACAAAGGAGGGCTTGCGTAAAAATGGTGTATATCAATGGAAACGACCTGACCCTGGCGGAGGTTGTGGAGGTTGCCAGGCGGGGAGAAAATGCGGAGATTTCCCCGGAAGCAAAAAAGAACGTGCAAAAATCCCGGGACTATGTGGAAAAGCTGGTGGAGGAGGAGCGTGTGGTTTACGGCATCACCACCGGCTTTGGCAAATTCAGTGACGTACATATCTCCAAGGAGGAGGCCACCAGCTTACAAAGAAATCTGATTATGAGCCACGCCTGCGGTACAGGCCCCCATTTCACCGAGGATATTGTCCGGGCAATTATGTTGCTCCGGGCTAATGCGCTTTCCAAGGGATTTTCCGGCATCCGGCTGGAAACGATTCAGGCGCTGCTGGATATGCTCAACAACGGTGTGCATCCGGCAATCCCCGAAAAGGGCTCGCTGGGCGCCAGCGGCGATTTGGCCCCTCTGGCCCATATGGTTCTGCCTATGCTGGGTATGGGCGAGGCTTACTACAAGGGAGAGTTGATGGACGGCGGTGAAGCGCTGAAAAAAGCGGGGCTGACCCCTGTCACCCTCTCGGCAAAGGAAGGACTGGCGCTGATAAACGGAACACAGGTGCTTACGGCCACCGGCGCTCTGGCGGCGTATGATGCCGCTAACCTGCTTAAGCTCTGCGATATCTCCGCCGCTCTCACCGGCGAGGCTCTGGAATGCATTACCGACGCCTTCCTGCCTGAGCTGCATGCCGTGCGGCCCCATCAGGGGCAGATGGATACCGCCCACAACATGCTACAGCTTTTGGCAGGCAGCGAGCGCACCACCAAGCAGGGGGAACTCCGGGTGCAGGACGCCTATTCAATCCGGTGCGTACCCCAGGTTCACGGCGCCAGCAAGGACGCCCTGAACTACATTTTGGATCGGGTCGCCGTTGAAATCAACAGTGTCACCGACAACCCCATCATCCTGCCTGATTTGGATATGGCCCTTTCAGGTGGAAACTTCCACGGACAGCCCATGGCCATCACCTTTGACTTCCTGGGCATTGCGGCGGCGGAGCTGGCCAGCGTGGCCGAGCGGCGCATTGAACGTTTGGTGAATCCCCATCTCAGCAATCTCCCCCCCTTCCTCACCCCCCACGGCGGCCTTTGCTCCGGCTTTATGATCGCCCAGTATGCCGCCGCCGCCCTGGTATCCGAAAACAAGGTGCTGGCCCATCCCGCCAGCGTGGACTCCATCCCCTCCTCCGGCAACCAGGAGGATCATGTGAGCATGGGTACCATTGCGGCGCGCAAGGCCCGGGATATCTGTGACAATGTGAGCCGTGTCATCGCCATCGAGCTGGTGACAGCCGCCCAGGGCATCGACCTGAACGCCAGGACTATCGGAAAACGCCTGGGCAAGGGTACCGGGACGGCTTATGAATTGGTTCGCAGCTTCATCCCCAAGGTTGATGAGGATCGTATCCTGTATAAGGATTTTGACAAAGCGCTGGAGCTTGTCAAGAGCAACGCCATTGTAGATGCTGTAGAAAACGCCGTCGGTTCCCTGCGTTAATAATACTTTAAGTGAAGGAGATGACATTATGTTAACCAACCCTGTATTAGTATCGGTTTTGCTCATGAGCGTTCTTTGTTTGCTGAAGGTAAACATTCTGCTTGCAATTATAGCCTCCGCCCTGACTGCGGGCCTGATTAGCGGCATCCCCCTGATTGCCGGCGACGGCGGAGATACCATTATGTCACTGCTTATCGGCGGCATGGGCGGCCAGGCTGAAACCGCCCTCAGCTATGTGCTTCTGGGAGCCCTGGCGGTAGGCATCCACCAGACGGGGCTTGCCACCATGCTTTCCAGAAGCATTGAAAAAATCTTTGGGAAACGCGCCAAGGTCTTCTTATTGGTTCTGGCCGGTATTTCCTGCCTCTCCCAGAATCTGATTCCCATTCACATCGCCTTTATTCCCATTTTGGTTCCGCCTCTGCTCACCATGATGAACGATATGAAGCTGGATAGGCGAGCCGCCGCCTGCGCCCTCACCTTTGGCCTGAAAGCCCCCTACATAGCCCTTCCCGCAGGATTCGGCTTGATTTTCCAGGGCATTATTGCCTCCAATTTGGAAGCCAACGGCATGACCATTGCAGCCGGTTCTGTATGGCGGTACATGACGCTGCCCGCCCTCGGCATGGTGCTGGGCTTACTGACCGCGATCTTCGTATCCTACCGCAAGCCCCGTTCCTACGAGAACAAGGCCGTCTCCCAGAGTGACTCGGGTGAAAACGCGGTCAGCACTACGTTTACCACCCGCCATCTGGGCGCCGTTCTGGGTGCGGTCAGTGCCTTCGCCGTACAGTTGATCGTAGGCTCCCTGCCCCTGGGCGCGTTTGTGGGCCTGGTGGTTATGGTACTTTTCGGTTCCATCCCCTTCAAGGAGCTGGACGAAACCATGAACGGCGGCGTCAGGATGATGGGCTTTATCGCCTTTGTTATGTTGGTGGCTTCCGGCTATGCCGCGGTCATCCGCGCCACCGGCGGCGTTGAAGCCATCGTAAACGCCTCCGCAAACGCGGTGGGCGGCAGCAAGCTGATCGGTGCCATCGTCATGCTCCTTTTGGGCCTTCTCATTACAATGGGCATCGGCACCTCCTTTGGCACCATTCCCGTTGTGGCCACCATTTACGTCCCCCTCTGCGCCACATTAGGCTTCTCACCCGCCGCAACCGCCGTTTTGGTGGGCGTGGCTGGTGCGCTGGGCGACGCGGGCTCCCCTGCCTCCGACTCCACCCTGGGGCCAACCTCGGGACTGAATGCCGACGGGCAGCATGACCACATTTGGGATACCTGCGTTCCCACCTTCCTCCACTACAACATCCCCCTCATGATCTTCGGCACCATTGCCGCCATGATATTCTAACGTTATGGAAATAGAATATATAAAGGTGGATCCCACCCAAAATATGACCATTCTGGTGGAAACACCGGTTCCCCGCGGGCAGCAGCGGCGCATTGCATCACTGCTCATGGATTACAACAGCGTTTTCGCTGAACAAACCGGCTTTTTAGAGCAACCCTTAAACCCGGACGCCCAAATGCGCCTGCAAATGATGGGCGGGGAGTTCTGCGGGAACGCCACCATGTCGCTGGCCGCTTATCTGGTTCACCGCCAGCGCCCGCCGGTTGGCTCCAGCCACAATGTATGCCTGGAGGTTTCCGGGGCCGACAGCCTCCTCCATTGCCGCATCCTGGTAAAGGAAGGTTTCTATCTTGGCCAGGTACAGATGCCGGTTCCCCAGAGGATCGAGGAGATGCAGCTGCCTCTGGACAGCGCCCTTTACAATGTGACCATGGTGTCCCTGCCCGGTATCACCCACCTGGTCATCCCTGCCGGTGGGATATCAGGGGATAAGAAGGATTTTGCCAAGCGCGCCGTCCGTGCCTGGGAGCCTTTTACCACCGGGGATGCCTTTGGCATACTTCTCTATGACAGCCATGCCGGTTATATGGATCCTCTCGTCTATGTCCGTTCCACCCAAACCATGGTTTGGGAGCGCGGATGCGGTTCAGGCACCGCCGCAATCGGCTCCTATCTGGCCCATGCCTCCGGAGCCGGCGCCCGCGCTGAAATCTCCCAGCCCGGTGGGGTTATCTCTGTCCGGGCCGACTGGCGGGACGGGGCAGTCAGCCGGATCAGCATCGAGGGCCAGGTGCGGATCGCCGCCCGGGGAACCGCGTATCTGCCTGACTAAATCAAAATAATATAGCGCCGGGGGCTGAAGGCAATCAGCCCCCGGTTGACTTTTTCCTGAAAAAGAAGTAAAGTGAGACGTAGCGAATAACCGACATAAATTGGGGGGTAACCATGGATAAGAGGATATTGGGAGACACCGGCAAGGAGCTGCCCCTGCTGGGAATGGGGGCTATGCGCCTGCCCCTTGCAGCGGAGGACAGTCAGGAGATCGACTTTGCAAAAAGCCAGGCACTGATCGACTATGCTATGGCCCACGGTGTAAATTATTTTGATACCGGCTACGCGTATCATTATGGCAATTCGGAAGGCTGCCTGGGAAGGGCGTTGAAAAAACATCCCCGGGACAGCTTTTTCCTCGCGGATAAAATGCCCATCTGGCTGGTGCGGAAACCGGAGGATTTGGAGCGCATCTTCAGCGAGCAGCTGGAACGGTGCCAGGTGGATTACTTTGACTTCTACCTTGCCCACTGCCTGGACGCGCATAATTACCCCTTTTTTGAAAAGCATCACGCCTACGAATTCCTCATGGAGAAGAAGGCCCGGGGAATCATCCGGCATCTGGGCTTTTCCTTCCATGACACGCCGGAGCTTCTCCAGCGCATTGTGGACGACTACTCCTGGGATTTTGTGCAGATTCAGCTCAATTATCTGGACTGGGAGCTGCAACGGGCGGGGGAGCAATATGAGATTTTGCAGCGCCACAACCTTCCGGTTATTGTGATGGAGCCGGTGCGGGGCGGCGCGCTGGCCCAGCTGCCGCCGGACACGGTGGAAATGCTGCAAAAGGTGCGCCCCGGTGCTTCCGCCGCCGCCTGGGCCCTGCGGTATGCGGCCTCCCTGCCCCAGGTGGTGACCATCCTCAGCGGCATGACCACCATGGAGCAGCTACAGGACAATATCACAACGTTATCCGGTTTCCAGCCCTTAAGCGGGGAGGAACGGGTGGCTCTGGACAAAGCCCTCCTTGACTTCCGCGCGTCCGGCACCGTTCCCTGTACCGGATGCCGGTATTGTATGGACTGCCCCTCCGGAGTGGAGATTCCCAAGGTATTTGCGTCCTATAACCAATACCGCATTACCAAGAACAATATTGGATTCGGCATAACCAACGGCATTCTGGGTAAATCCAGGCTGGCCGACAAGTGCACCGGCTGCGGAGTTTGCGTCCCCCTCTGCCCGCAGGGAATTGATATCCCCCTGCGTATGCGGGAGGTTGCATCGGCCTACGGCGAATAGCCAGTTTTACATCTGAAAACCTTAATATACAGAAAATCCTTGGGTTGGAGTTTGCAGGGATAAATACGGGAGCACCGGACAGGCTTTGTCCGGTGCTCCCGCGGTTCTTGCCCATAATGACAAAGGGTTCTGCCAACCAACAAAAGCGGCCGCTCCACTCCCGAGGGAGCGGGGCGGCCGCAAGGCTTCGTCAAAATTAATCGCTGACGTAAGGGATAAACGCAATGTGACGGGCACGCTTGATGGCCAGGGTCAACTGACGCTGGTGACGCGCACAGGTGCCGGTAACACGGCGGGGAATAATCTTTGCCCTCTCGCTGATGTACCTTTTCAGGCGGGGGACATCCTTGTAGTCAATGTCATAAATTTTATCTACACAGAAGGAACAGACCTTTTTTCTGCCTTTTCTCCCACGCTGCGGGCGTCCGCCATCTCTGTCTCTGTCTCTATCCTGTCTTTCCACGGGGCAATACCTCCTTATTGAGTGATGTTGTTAGAACGGCAGGTCGCCGTCGTCGTCTATTTCCGCAAAGTCATCCACACTACCGCTGGAATACGCGGGGGCAATGGCTGCCGGCGGCGCGTCCGCATCCGATGGGAAGGCGGCTCCGCCTCCGCCTGACGAGGCTGCGTTTTTGCTCTCTACAAAGCGCACATCATCCGCCACGACCTCATAGGCCCGCCGCTTCTGATCGTTTTTATCCGTGTAGCTGCGCACTTGCAGGGAGCCTTCCACCAAAATTGCCCTGCCCTTGGAGAAATACCTGCTGACGAACTCGGCTGACTGGCGCCATGCCACGATATCAATGAAATCTACCTGCTTTTCCGCGCCCTTAGCCTGGAAGCGGCGGTCAACCGCAATGGAAAAGGAACACACGCTCAGACCGCTGGGGGTCTGGCGCAGCTCCGGATCCGCGGTCAGTCTGCCAACGAGAATAACCCTGTTGTACATAATTTCACCGCCTTACGCCTGTTCCTTGCGGACAATCAGTGAACGCAAAACACCGTCGGTGATTTTGAGCACACGATCCAGCTCGGAAGGAAATTCCGGTTTGCCGGTGAACTCAACGTAGAGGTAGAAGCCCTCCATCTCATCGTTGATGGGATAAGCCAGCCTCCGCTTGCCCCACTCCTCCACCTTGTCGATGGCAGCGTTTTCACCGATGAGGGCTTTGAATTTCTCGCATAGGGCCGTGACGCCCTCCTCACCCACACTCAGGCTGAAAATCATCGTGATTTCGTAACTCATAGAAATATTTGCCATTTTAATGCACCTCCTTTTGGACATATGACCCCATCCGTTTCGGATGGAGTAAGGATGGCAGCCACCCGGACGGGCAGCCACAACAGTAGAATTATACCAGCAGTCGTGGGCAAAGTCAAGGATAATTTTCCTTTTCCCAGGGAAATTAATTTACATCGGAACCACCCCGCCGTCTGCGGACGCCACCTCTCCAAGGAGGGGAATAGAGCTAAAAGCGACCTTAAATCCCCCCTTGGAGGGGAACCATAGAACATTTTTATTTAAAATAGTATTACGCGTCCGCGAAAAGCTGCCGGTTTTTCCAGCAATAATGGAGGCCGCTGATAACCGTCATGGCCACCATTAAAACAAACCCCCAGGTCACCAAATACCCCAGGTATACCCGCATCCGCAGGGAAACCGCCGCGTGAAACAGCAGCGCCCGATCCAGCAGCGCAAGGCAAATCCAGACCATCTGGGTGACGGTCTTCAGCTTGCCCCAGATATCCGCCGCCAGCACTATCCCCTTGCCCGACGCCAGCTGCCGGATGGCGGTGACCATAAATTCCCTGGAAAGAATGAGAATCAGGCAGACGGTGGCCACCGTCCCGCCGCTCTGAAGCAGGCAGACCAGAGCGCTCACCACCAGCAGCTTGTCGGCCAGGGGATCCATCAGCTTGCCAAAGTCGGTGACAAGCCCCCGGCTCCGGGCGATCTTACCGTCCAGCATGTCCGTAAGGGACGCCAGGGCAAACACTACAAGCGCCCACAAGTAATGCCAGGAAACGTCCTCAGCGAAGAATAAAAAGAGAAACAGGGGGATCATAAACACCCTGAGTACGGTCAGCTTATTAGGTAAATTCATTGCGCCTCTCCTACTAGGTCATAATCCGCAGCGGCGGTGATGGTCACCGGCAGGTAATCGCCGGGCTCGGGGGAATAACCGGCGGAAAAATAAACCTTGGTGTCAATATCCGGCGCATCCATATAGCTGCGGCCAAAATACCGTCCCCGCTCCCTGTCATAGCCCTCGCAGAGAACCTCCAGTGTTCTGCCAAGGCTCTCCTCCCCCTTTTCCTCCGCAATCCGCATTTGCAGCTCCATTACAATTTCCGCCCGGCGGCGCTTGGTTTCCCCGTCCAGCTGAGGCTCCATCCCGGCGGCGGGGGTGTCCTCCTCCTGGGAATAGGCGAAGCAGCCCAGCCGGTCGAACCGGTTTTTTTGAACAAAGAGGCAGAGCTCCTCGAAATCCTCCTCCGTCTCCCCCGGGAATCCGGTGATAAAGGTAGTGCGCAAGGCAATATCGGGGATTTTCCGGCGGATTCTTTCCACCAGGGATGTCAGGGATTCCGCGTCCCCCCGCCGGTTCATCTCCGCCAGCACCCTGCCCGACGCATGCTGCACCGGCATATCCATATAGTGGACGATTTTGGGCTGCCGTGCCATCACCTCCAGCAGCCCATCGGTGATGCGCTGGGGATAACAATAGAGAATCCGCACCCAGTGAATCCCCGGCAGGGCGCACAACTCCTCCAGAAGCCGGGGCAGCATCAGCTCACCGTAAATGTCCTCACCGTAGCGCGTCGTGTCCTGGGCCACCACATTAAGCTCGGTGACCCCCTGCTCCGCCAATTCCTTGGCCTCGGCAACAACGTCCTCCATCCGGCGGCTGCGGAAGTCCCCCCGGATCAGGGGGATTGCGCAGTAGCTGCACCGGTTGCCGCAGCCGTCCGCCACCTTCAGGTAGGCGTAGTAGGGGGCGTTGGCCAGTATCCGCTCCCCTTCCAGGGACAGGTTGGCCTTGTCGCCAAAGGCCACCGTCCTCTCCCCCTTCAAGGCTCTGAGGATTGCCCGGGAAATATCGCTGTTTTTTCCGATGCCCAGAATCACATCCACCTCGGGCAGCTCTCCGGCAATCTCCTTCTGGTAGCGCTCGGCCAGGCAGCCGGTAACCACAACGGCCTTGAGGGCTCCGGTTTCCTTGAGGGCGGCAAACTCAAGGATATTCTCAATGCTCTCCCGCTTCGCGTCCTCAATAAAACCGCAGGTATTTACGATGACAACATCGCACACACCTGCGTCGGGGCTGAGCACAAAGCCGTCCCGGCGGAGCATGGCCAGCATCCGCTCGGCGTCCACCTGGTTCTTTGCGCAGCCCAATGATACCATTCCAACCTTTATCTGCATATCGTTTCCTTTTTCGTCAGTCTCTGTTTTCGTAATACGCGGGATCCTCCGCCAGATTTTCCAGCACCGCGCGGATATCCCCATAGCGGTAGCCCAGGCGCTGCAAGGCCGATATAGTCTTGCGCACCCCCTTTTCATCCTCCAGGTATCCGGCATACTTCCGCAGAACCAGGCCGGCAATCGCCGTCTGCGGGTCATATTCCAAAGACTCCAGCGTCTCCCGGATCAGCTCCCGGTCAATGCCCTTCTCCCCCAGCGCCTGTGCGGTGCGCGGAATGGAATAATGCCGGAGGTTCAGGCAGTCGGCGGCAAACCGGCGG